>Ga0316191_10000349_pt1 | contig 29563 bp, 31 predicted proteins | sample Eddworburr2cm_MG_FD_204928 | JGI IMG/M metagenome (GOLD analysis project Ga0316191, IMG submission 204928) | Coastal sediment microbial communities from Maine, United States - Eddy worm burrow 2 cm | ecosystem: Environmental > Aquatic > Marine > Coastal > Sediment | place: USA: Maine...
GAGGCGAGCAAACGCTACCGGGTGGCCGGCTGGGCGAGGGTCGGCAGCGTAGCCGAGGGTCCGCCTATTTGGGATGTTGTTGCGGAATACCTGAGAGATGCAAAAGTAGCCCGTGTTGCTAAATTGAATACGCCGGTCCTAAAGGGTATCGGCGCAAATCAGGGGCTGACGGAATACCCCGGATTAACCTGAGGAATTATCTAAATGAGACCTGCACCGATCTTGTCACTTTTACTTATCGCTATTTGCTTTCCCGGTGCGGCAGTCGTTGCTGACGAGAGCGACAAGCCGTTTGCCGAGGCCCACGTCGTCTTACAGGTTGCAGACGGTGATGACGAAACTCAAGCTCGAGCGCTCAGCGTGGCGAACAACCTGATTAAACACTACGGTGGCCCGGACTTTGTGGATATCGAGATCGTTGCCTACGGCCCGGGATTATCGCTGTTGTATCCGGACAATCCGAACCAGGATCGTATTTCCAGCCTGGTGAGCAATGCGGTTCGCTTTGCCGGTTGTCTAAATACAGTTGCGACGATCGAAAGAACGACCGGCAAAAAGCCGGAACTGATTGCGGCGACCATTCCGGTACAAACGGGCGTCGCTCGTATTGTCGAGCTTGCCCAGCAGGGCTACGTCGTAATCAGACCCTGAGAAACGCTAGCGCGCAGTGCTAGTCGCTTAGTTCGAGTTTCGCGGTCACGGCATCGATGCCGGCCTGGGCGCAAGCGTGATCAGCGTCACCCGTGGGAGCGCCCGAGATGCCGATTCCGGCAACGATGGAACCGGATACCAGCACCGGAAGGCCGCCCCCGATCATGAGCACGTTGTCGATATGTCGGGCGCCCGATTGTGGAGAATCAGAACTCGTGTTGTCAGCCAGCAATAGCGTATCAGCGCGAAAACTGACCGCTGTCCAGGCCTTGCGCTCCGACGTGCCGGGCGTGTGAGGACCCGCGAAACGATCCCTGAGCATAACTTGCGTAACGCCCATTCGATCCACGACCGCAACAGCCACCTGGTAACCCTCCGCTCTGCAATGTTTGAGCGCAGCCTGCGCCATCTCGAGAGCCACGTCAGGGGCAAGCGACTTAAACGTGACCAGCGTCTCCTGCGCCCCTAATGGGAAGGCAATATACGAGGCGAGTAGTCCCAATGCCCAGCGTTTGCGTGAGAGGCTAGCGCGGCTCATAGCGGCTTAGGAGTCAGTTCATCACTCGTTGCCCGAATGAAGCCATAGCTCTCATAGATCGCCTGAGCTTCATCCGTGCCCAGGTAGGTAAGGTAACGTGCGGCATTATCAGCATTGCGGCCGTTCTTCATGATGCCGATGGCGTAATTGACTTTGTCCAGCTTGTTCAATGGTGCTGATATAGCGACACCGTCAATCGGCCGCCCTTCGGCTTTTGCGTGAACAACTTCGGTAACCCAGACGATGCCAACATCAGCTTCACCTTTTTCAATACGGTCCGGCGTCTCGCGATGATGGCGTGAGGTGAACCAGGTCTTGCCTTCAATTGCCCAGCAACTTTTGCATTGTGCCCCGGCTGTGACTTTCTCGTGCAGCCCCAGGTCCTTGAGCATTTCGCTGCCGTAGAATTTGAAAATACCCTCAGTCAGAGGATTGGGGTGTGACTGAACCAGATCATCGCGGCCCAGGTCTTCCGCGCCCTCGATGTTCTTCGGGTTGCCTGCAGCAACCATCAGTTCGAGCTTGTTGTGGATGTAGATGGCGTGGGTATCCATCAAACCTTCGCTGTTGAGTTTTTTCAGGTGGCCAATATTGACGCTGGCGAAGATATCCGGATTCATTGCTGTTTTCTGACCTTCGATCTCGCCTTGCTTAAGCAGTTGGCCCTTCAAGATCTGTCCGGGTGGAATTGTCTCGACATAAACTGACTCGATATCCGGATTCTTTTTTTGGAAGTCCGTGATTAGCTCCTGCATTACCATGAACTGATTGCCGGCGAGATATAGCACGAGGTCTGCGGTATAGGAATCAGCTACCGAGCCGTATTTAATTTCCCCATTTGTGTGAAACGTGCGGTAATCGTCGCCGTGCCCAGCATCTTCTTCCTGGGCCAAAGCCTGTCCGGCAAGGCCTGCGAGCCAAACCACACTCAGAAATTTCATTACGTTTTTCATGTCGGACACTCCTCCCCAAGAGCGTGGCACCGTCTGACAGTGCGTGTGTAAATTAGATTTTTTCGTAGTTCCAGCCTTCCTGCATCCGCGTGACCACTCGGTCAAGCGCTGTGTAATTCGGATTAGTGAACGGCACTAACTGAACGGTGACGCCTTTTTCTTCGAGACGTTGGATGGTCTTGGAGCAGGCATAGAAAACCACATCGTTTTGTTGCAACGTCGCGATCTCCTTGGCAAATGGCGTGACGTCGCTGCGTAGAAGGTCCAGTCCGCGTTCATTAGCGATGATTTCTACCTGGCGATCTTCTCCGCTACGGGCAGACTCGAGTAAGTAGGTGGCATGCTCCAGCGCGGCCATCATCTGCTCGGGTTCGCCGCTGACGACGTGCAGAAGGTATTTGTCGATCTTGTGTACCGGTAGGGCAGCGTTGGCTGTAACCGAACCTGTGTCGATCTGCCGCTGATCCAGATATTGATGAGCGATAATTCCCGTAGACAGCCCAATAGCAATCAAGAAACCGGCCGCGATCATCCTGCCCAGGAATCCCGTTCGAGCGAGCGGCGTGCCGCCTGAACGAAAAGGCAGCGGCACATCCTTGTACGCGTGCTGCACGAGATCCTTCATTTTGCGCTGTCGGCACAAACGTTGATCGAGATCCGGCGACCGCTCGGATGCGTTATAAAGGCGACTTTTCTCCTCCGGATCCAGTTCGCCGTCCACGAAAGCATTCAACTGCTCTTCCGAATAATGCTCGTCTTTCTTCATTTGATTCCCATCAACTTTGCGGTCCGCGCCGACTCAGGTTGTGGTCGGATATCCGTCAAAAACTCGCGCAGCGATCGCCGCCCTCTGCAAAGCCGGCTCATTACTGTTCCTACCGGTATCTCCAATACGTCCGCTACGGTCGCATACGTAAATCCTTCGAGGTCAACCAGCGTAATGACCTGACACTGCGGTAACGGTAGCTTTCGCACCGCCCGTCGAACCTTGCTCACCAGCTGTTGCTCCTCGGACTCATGTTCCGGCGTTCTGTCGTCAACGATGACCAATTCTTCAGCAGAAAGTACTTCACGCTTGGTCCGGTAATAGTCCTTCAGACAGTTCGATAATATTCTGAACAACCACGCCTCCGCAGCGCCGGGATCCTTGAGCTGTTTCTGGTTACTTAGCGCCTTGCACAGCGTCTGCTGGACCAGGTCATCGGCTAGATGCGGGTTGTGCGTCCAGGCGTAAGCCATCCGGTACAACCGACTTCGACTGTTGCCTAGCAGCTTACGGAACGCGCGCCGTTGGCTAATACCAAGAATCACACTTCGCGCCATCTGGCCGACCCCCTGTTATCGCTTCTGCAAATAAAGACGTGACACCTACGTAATTTATTCCCTTACACCGGGCGTTAATGCGGAAAGTTGTACTGATATTCCGCTTTGATACGTACAAATTACAGATTAAGGGATTATTTTGGGTACTTCCATCGTCATTTAGAACATAAGGCTGCAATTCCACCGTGGGTTGTGGCTAGTAATTTATGCCGTCAAGGCTTTGTGACTCGTCAGGAGGTTGATTATGAAATTTCATCGGTGGCTAAAATTGGGTGGCCTGCTAATCGCGCTTGGCGCGCTTGCGGCACCCCAAACTCTGATGGCACAGGAAGAAAAGCCATTTGCAGAACACAAGATCGTCCTTCAGATCAGCGATATGGACCCGAGCAAGCAAACACTGGTGCTGAATGTTGCTGGCAATATTCTCAAGGCCTACGGGGCGGATCAGGTTGATGTGGAGATTGTGGCCTTTGGGCCGGGGCTGCGTTTGCTATTCGAGGACAACGCTAATTCGGGCCGGATCGATGGCCTCGCCAATAGCGGCGTGCGTTTTTTCGCTTGCCAGAACACGATCAATAATATGTCGGCAACACTTGGCGTGCCGGTCAAGGTTAACGCTCACGCCAGTTCAGGCAAGGGCGGCATCGTTCGGATCAAGGAACTGGTTGATCAGGGTTACATGCTGGCCAAACCATAATTTGTTGAGAACAAAAGTTTTAGCTATTTGTGTAGCGTAAGGGGGTTTCACGTGAGACATCAGAATAAACACAGAATAATCTTGTCAGGTTCAATCTTGCTGGGGCTGCTGACTCTGTCGGCAAATGCAATGGCCGCAGATTGGCTGTACCTGCAGGGCACCGAGCCGCAAGGTGCCGAGCAACTCGGGAAAGTTTGGGGATTCGTACAGGTGCAGTATCAGGACGATTCCAGTGATCCGAATGGGGCAGGCGGATTCATTCCACCCAAGCTAATCGGCCCGAATCTTGACAGCCAGTCGTCATTCAACGTCAATCGTGCACGCATCGGTGTTCGCGGTGTGGCGATGCCGCTCGATCAAAAAATCAATTATTTCCTGTTGCTCGAAATGGGTAATAACGGCATCACTGAGCCAGAGGGTTCCTTCGCTAAAGCGACTGACGCCAGTATTACTTTTAATCATATCGACGGCGCCAAAGTGCGTGCGGGACTGTTCAAGTATCCGGGTGCTGAGGAAGGGCTGCAGGCGATCCATGTGTTCGACTACATCAATTTCACCTGGGTAACCAACCAGATGTTGCTCGAACGGTTCCCGAATCGCGTTTATACGCCAAATAACGGACCTACGACATTGCCTCCGGAAAAACGGCTGAACGGGTTTGAAAGGGGCGTGGGCGCATTTCGCGATGTCGGAGTACAGGTGTTCGATACCTTCAAGGTCGGCGATGGGTGGGATGTGTCCTATGCGGTCATGATGGGTAACGGCAATGGCCTGAACTTCAGCGACAACGATGACAATAAGGACCTCTATCTCTACGCTGCCGCGGAGAAAGTATTCGGCGGCGCAGGAGCTCGCCGTCAGGGACTGAAGTTTTTCGCCTGGTCGCAGTCCGGTAAGCGTACAGCTGATCTGTCCGCCGATTCGTGCGCCAATGGCAACGCCTTTCCAGCCTGCGGTGCTGGTGGTTCCGGCCGCATAAGCACTGTGCATGATCCCCTGGAATACGATCGTGATCGTATGGGCTTTGGTGTGAAATACCTCCGTAACGGCCTACGCATTTCTGGCGAATACATGAAAGGCGAAGGCATGATCTTCCAGGCACCGCATAATTCCAGTTTTGCGATAGGCCCGGGCCAGGGTATTCCCGGTGCACCAGCGGGTAACGGTGCATTTGCAGAGGCCGCAGGCTACTACATCGAAGGCGGCTATCGCTTCAAGAAATCGAAATGGGAACTTGACCTGCGCTACGACGAATACAATCGTCTGGATGGTAACCTGTTCCAAATCGATTTCGACCGAACGACAATCGGTGCACAGTACTTCTTCAACCCGAGAGTTCGGATTGCGATCAACTACGAAATGAGGGAAGGCAACGCGCCTGAATTCGGACCTGGCGCAGGGCCAAACGGCAACGTCGACGGTATCGACGATCGACTTGCGATTCAGGTCACAGGTATCTGGTCGCAATAGTCGCGAGGCCTGATGTTACGCATCGCAAACACGAGGGCGGTGCCGGCAGGATTGCTGCTGGCACTGTCCTTGCTCCTGACCGATACCGTCACCGGCGGCGAGGTGCAAACCCGCGACGCGCGTGAATTCTTCTTTACACAGACCTTTGGTGACCTGCGTGAAGAAATGCAGGTAGCGCGCGACGAAGGCAAGCTCGGAATGTTCCTCTTTTTTGAGGCGGAATCTTGTCCTTATTGCCAGCACATGCTTACAAAGGTCCTGAGTCGGCCTAATGTTCAGGACTGGTATCGCGAACGGTTTGTCAATATTGCCGTGGACATTCACGGGGATGTCGAATTGATAGACTTCGACGGCATTACATTGCCATCAAAAATATTCTCTGATCACCGCAGAGTATTTTTGACACCCGTCATGGCATTCCTGGATCTTGCTGGCAACGAAATATATCGCCATTACGGCATGATAAAGACACCAGAAGAATTCCTCTTGATGGGCGAGTACATCGACGGCAAGCATTACTTTGATACTGAATATGAAGTCTTCGCCAATGCGCGAGGAATGCAGCAGGAAGGGGCATTGATTACACCTGCCGAGGATAGCGAATGATGGATTGGGAGGTGGTTTACCGAGTCGCGGCTTTTGGCTTTGCGATTGGCATCGCTTTTGGTGCGGTAGCCAACAAGACCAATTTTTGCACCATGGGCGCCGTCAGTGATTGGGTCAACATGGGCAGCAAGGACAGGCTGCGAGCGTGGTTTCTCGCGATCGGGGTCGCCATCATCGCGAGCCAGATCATGCAGGCTCGAGGAATGATCGATCTCAATGAGGCGATCTACCTGACGCCGAACTTTGGCTGGCTCGGCCATATCGTCGGCGGATTCCTGTTTGGTGTGGGCATGACGTTGGCATCCGGTTGCGGGCAACGAACATTAGTCCGCTTGGGGGGTGGCAACCTCAAATCCCTGCTGGTTATGCTCCTGCTTGGACTGACTGCCTACATGACAATGCGGGGACTGCTCGCTCTCGTGCGGGTGAATGCGATTGAGGTCACCAACGTAGATCTCGCGGCGTCGGGGATAACGAATCAGGGCATCGGCACATTAATCAGCGCTGCGGCCGGGCTGCAAAATACGGCATTGGTTAACGGGGTAGTTGCCACGTTGCTTGGCGGTGGTCTTGTGATCTATGCATTTGCCGCGAAAAGTTTTCGGCGCAGTTTCGACAACATACTGGCAGGTATTGCAGTTGGCCTGATCATTCCGGCCGGCTGGTATGTTACGGGCGTAATCGGCTTTGACGATTTCGATCCGGTACGACTTGAGTCATACACTTTCATAGCCCCTACGGGCGAGAGCTTGATGTACTTGCTGACGTTTACCGGTTCGACCATCAGTTTCGGAGTGGCGGCTGTTTTCGGTGTGATTTTAGGGTCCTTCTTGTATGTCATCCTGACCGGTCGGTTTCGGTTGGAAACCTTTACGGATCGATCCGACATGCTACGGCACATCGTCGGCGGAATCGCCATGGGCTTTGGTGGTGTGTTGGCGCTTGGCTGCACCATCGGACAGGGTGTAACCGGAATGTCGACGCTGGCGCTGGGGTCGTTGCTGTCCCTGATCAGTATCGTTTTCGGCAGCGCGCTGGCAATGAAAGTTGAGTACTACCGTCTTGATGACATGAGCTATGTCCGTGCTTTGAGGCTGTCACTTTCCGATATGAGGTTGCTGCCCGCTCCTGGCGCACAGAAGTAAATCGGAGTTGCATTCCAGCGCCTTAGTCCGGCTGCTAGCTCGCGGCGGAAGCAGGTAGGAGCAGTTTGCTGCGCCATTCCGGGTAGAGCTGATCGGCGTCGTGGGTAAAGCTCTCAAACGCGCGTCTGAACTCTTCATGCTCGCGTGCGAATTCGAACACGTCAGCACCGTCTTTCCAACACTGCTCGGCTTGGCGCATTGACCGGGCACCCGCCGCTGCGCCGTCGATGTGGCCGTAGCTGCCGCCGCCGGCTGTCATCACAACGTTTGAGTGTCCCAGGTTGGTGAAGAAGCCGGGGATGCGCAACGCGTTCATTCCGCCGGAAATAATAGGGGTCGTCGGATTCATTCCGAGCCATTCCTGGTGAAAATACGGGCCATCAGCACTGTCCCGCTCAAGCATGTAGGCGGTGTACCTGTCCTCTGCCTCACCTTCCATCTTGCCGAAGCTCATCGTGCCGGTATGAATTCCTGAGGCGCCTTGCAGGCGCGCCATCTTGCAATGCACGAATGCGGTGTAGCCGCGTTTTGACTGCGGTGAGGTGACCGCACCATGTCCTGCGCGGTGATAGTGCAGGTATTGATTCGGGAAACATCGTCGCGCAGTCGTCACGGCTGCCGCACCGGCGACGTAACCATCGACGAGAAAAGCGACATGATCAGCGAACTCACCGAATGTCTCGAGAATGAACTCGCCGCGGGCGACCATCTCAAAGTGGTCATCTGCCGTAATGTTCGCCGAGAAGAGTTTGGCTTCGCCGGTCTCGTCCTGTGCGCGCCGCATCGCCTCCGCGACCAGCGGAATGGTCTCCTTTAGCGGTGCAAATGTCTGATTGCCCTGTGGCTCGTCGTTCTTGATGAAGTCACCGCCAAGCCAGAAGTCATAACACGCGTTAGCGAATGGACGAGGGCGCAGTCCGAGTTTCGGTTTGACGATTGTGCCCACGATAAAGCCACCGTCGACATGTGGCCGTCCGAGTACACGCCACAAGTTTGAAATTGTCGTGGCCGGTCCGTCGAACAGGCGCAGGTAATCGGGCGGCACATAGAAATCGTGTATCTTCGCGTACTCGACGTCGCCCATGCCCTGGTTGTTACCGATGGCCAGAGTCAGGAAAGACGCGATCATGGCCCGACCATCGATGATGTTGCGGTCGAACAGTTCTACCGGATAGGCGAGTTTGATGAGTTCCTTGCTTTCATCGGCCTCGTAGACAATTGCGTCCACTCCGCGCGTAAAGTCGTCGGTCGTCGAGACTTCGACATTGGTGCCGGTCGACGATTCGGCCGCGAAGTGCGCCGCGGTTTCGACAAATGTGCCAAAACCCGGTTTGGGTTTCATATGGTATGCAACGAGCACATGCCTGCCTGCCTGTACCAACTCGCTTTCGGTCAGGTCCAGGTTTACGTAACGATTGCTTTGGTCCAGCGCCATGAGGTCATCTCGATCAGAAGAAGTTGACGCAAACCTTAGCCGATGGCGTATCATAAGGATATTCACGTATTTTTATTAAGTACATAAGGATTTCTTATGCATCTGACACTTCGCCAATTGCAGTGTTTCTCGGCAGTCGCGCAGAATCTCAGCTTTACTCGTGCGGCAGAAGAATTGCACCTCACGCAGCCTGCGGTCTCAATGCAGGTGCGACAGCTTGAGCACCAGACGGGCATTGCGCTCACTGAACAAATCGGCAAACAAATCCATCTCACCGAGGCCGGTGAGGAAGTGTTTCGCTATGCGCGATCGATTCTGTTGCGCGTCCACGAAATGGACGATGTGCTCAACAAGATGAAAGGCCTTGCGGGCGGCCAGCTACGAATCGCCGCCATCTCCTCAGCCAACTACTTCGCACCCCACCTCCTTGGCATATTTCATCAGCGTTATGCCGACGTCCGCGTCAGCATGGATGTGACGAGACAGCAGTCGGTACTCAAGCAAGTGGCCGACAACGAAGTGGACATGGCGATAATGGGTGAGCCGCCCGATGATATGAAGGTCGATGCCGTAGCATTCATGGATAACCCCTTGGTGATCATTGCGCCGCCGGGTCACCGCCTCGCGAAGATGAAGAGCATTGCGCTCAACCAATTGGAAAAAGAAGTGTTTCTGACGCGTGAATCGGGATCCGGAACGCGCGGTGCGATGCTGCGCTACTTCCGCCAGAACAAGCTGAAGCTGACGACTGGCATGGAAATGGGCAGCCTGGAGGGCATCAAACAGGCCGTGCAGGCCGACCTGGGGCTGGGGCTCGTGCCAAAAGGTGCGATCGAGATCGAACTCAAGCTCAAGAAGCTCGTGGTGTTGAATGTCAAAGGGATGCCAATAAAACGTCACTGGCATGTCGTGTTACATCAGGGGAAGCGCTTGTCCGCAGCCGCTGACGCGTTCAAGAGCCTGCTAGTGGATGAAGCCCAAGGCTTGCTGGCCGACCGGATGCGCTAGTCCAGACGCAGGGCCGCCGGTATGTCGCGAAGCCCATCAACAACCCGGTCTGCGCCCAGTGTATCCGCCGGAGTAGCCGTATAACCGGACCTGACCAAAACAACGCGTATGCCAGCGGCTCTTGCAGTATCCACATCTGTCTTGCTGTCACCGACATAAAGGGCGTGTTCCTTTGTACTACCGAGACCGCATATCGTCGCCAGAAGCGGCGCAGGGTCGGGTTTTACAGGCAGTCCGGAGCCCGACCCCTGAATCACATCGAAGAATTCCCGGATGCCGAGATCACAAAGCAGCGTTTCGCAGATTGGCTCGGGCTTGTTGCTGCAGAGACCGATCGATATGTCTTGCTGCCTGAGTTGATTGAGGCAAATCCTCGCGCCTGGATAAAGCCGGGTTAGCTTGTTGCCCTGTTTGCTATAGGAATTGGCAAAACTCGTCGTCAGGCGGTCAACCCTGTCAACAGTCGTGGCAATGCCGAGCTTTCGCAGCGCTCTTTCGATCAGCACCCGCGGCCCGCCGCCGATCATCAGGCCGACAGAAGCTAAGTCGAGCGCAGCTACGCCGTCAGCTTCAAGGACGAAATTCAGTGCCCGTTGGATGTCAGGAGCTGAATCAACCAACGTGCCGTCGAGGTCGAAAATAATGGCGTCAGGCCGCATGCCGCCCATTGGCTGCCGCAAACATCCTTTCCATAATAGGCATGAGAATCAGTTCCATGGACAGCAACATCTTTCCGCCAGGCACAACGATCGTGTTGCGCCGCGACATAAAGGAGCCTTTGATCATCGTCAGCAGATAAGGGAAGTCGACACTGAATTTCTTCGGATCACGAAACCGAATGACAACAAAACTCTCATCTGCTGTCGGGATGTCGCGCGCAATAAACGGATTCGAGGTGTCGACCGTTGGCACGCGCTGGAAGTTTATGTCGGTACGCGAAAACTGCGGCGTGATGTGTGTGACGTAATCCTCCATGCGCCGCAAGATTGTCGTCGTTACATCGTGTTCAGCGTAGCCGCGTTGCAAGGTGTCACGATGAATCTTTTGAATCCACTCAAGATTGACGATGGGTACCACGCCGATCAGCAGGTCCGTAAACCGGGTTACGTCACAGTCCTCTGTCACCATTGCGCCATGCAGCCCTTCATACAGCAGTAGATCGGTGTTTGCCTCAAGGTCCTGCCACGGGGTGAATGTTCCGGAAGGTTGCTTGTGCAGCGCCGCTTCTTCTTCGTTATGCACATAGTAGCGACGTTTGCCCGACCCCGTCTCACCGTATTTCTCGAAGAGTTTGGAAAGATCGCAAATCAGGTTAGCGTCCGGACCGAAGTGGCTCATGTTCACGCCCTTGTCACTCGCAGCGGCGATGGCTTTGCTCATGTCGACCCGGTCGTAACGGTGAAAGCTGTCACCTTCAATTATGCTTGGCGTGACGTTCAAGCGACGACAGATATGTTCGAAGGCTGTTTTGACCGTGGTTGTTCCGGCGCCGGAAGAACCGGTAACTGCGATGACTGGGTGTTGCTTTGACATACTCGTTGGATTCTCGTCAGATTCAGATTGCCAAAGCCTGTTGGCGTTGGATACTCTCTGTGGGCAAACGTATCATCTGCAACAATAATTAAAATTCAATCTTATTTATCATTTACATAAGGTTTTACTTATGTAGGTGTCACGGATAAATTCATTTATTACCTACGACATAGCAGCGCTGTCTTGGAATTATGAGCTCTGACCCATTCCTGGTCCTGACCGAGGCTGCACCACGTTTCTCAGTGGCCGGTGCTACAGCGGCGCTGTCGCAGCATTTCGGCATTGACGGATTGCTTGAGGCCATCGATAGCGAACGCGACCAGAACTTCCACGTACGAGCAGCCTCAGGAGAGCAATTTGTTCTTAAGGTCGCTAATTCAGCCGAAGACGCAGGCGTAACGGATCTACAAAATCAAGCGCTGCGGCATATCGAGCACGCAGACCCGGATTTTCCGGTGCCGCGGCTTCGCAAGACGCTGGCGGGCGAGTTATCGGCGACGGCTGCGGCAGAAGATGGTCGCGAACATGTTGTTCGGCTTCTAAGCTGGTTGGACGGAACACCGCTGCGCTTTGTAACTGGCGCGAGAGATGTTGCCGCGCCGATGGGGCACTGCCTCGCCCGACTCGATTGCGCTCTGCAAGGCTTTGAACATCCCAGCGACGACTACAGTCTGCTTTGGGACATCAAGCGCGCGAGTCGCTTGACAGGCCTGTTGGATAATATCGGCGACAAAGGGTTGCGCGATACTTGTGCCGGATTGCTCGCTCGCTTCGACACGTCGATCAGTCCAGCCCTGAATGGATTGCGTTGGCAATTTATTCACAATGATCTAAATCCTGGCAACGTGTTGGTGGAGACAGGAACGGTCAACGTGCTTGCAGGCGTTATCGATTTCGGTGACGCGGTGCGTTCACCATTAATCGTCGATGTCGCTGTCGCAGCAGCATATCTGTGCCACGCAGACGACGATCCCTTTGTCGATGTCGTTCAGTTTCTGGCGGCCTACACGTCGAAATTACCGCTTTTGCAGCAGGAAATTGAGGTTTTATGTGACCTTATTCTGATGCGCAATGTTCTGACAATCCTGATCGCGAACTGGCGGGCCGTTCGGTTCCCTGGGAATCGTGCTTACATCTTGCGCAGCGAGGAAAAAGCACGTAACACGATAGCGCGGATTGATGCACTATCACGAAAATCCGTCGCGGAGCAGTTCCTGAATGCATGTAAAATCTGATCAAAGCACGTTGCTCGAGCGTCGTCGCGCGCTGATGGGCTCAGCCTATCGTCTGTTTTACGAACAACCTGTGCATCTTGTCCGGGGTGAAGGCGTCTGGCTCTACGACGCGGACGGAAAGAAGTACCTCGACATGTATAACAATGTGGCACATGTCGGGCACTGCCATCCGCAAGTGGTGGATGCTATCTGCGAGCAGGCCGCGACGCTGAATACGCATACGCGCTATCTGCATAAAAATGTCATTGACCTCGCCGAGCGACTAACGGCGAAGTTTCCGAGTGAACTCGATACCGCGATGTTCTGCTGCACGGGCAGCGAGGCGAATGAACTTGCCTTGAGGATCGCGCGAACAGCCACGGGCGGCGAGGGCATTATCGTCACCGACTATGCCTATCATGGCAATACCAGGGCGATTTACGAGATAACGACGGAAAGTTGCCCGCCAGAAAGCCGACCTGACTGTGTTGTGACCGTGCCGGTACCCGATGCTTATCGGGGACCACATCGCGGCGAGGGAGCCGGTGAGCGGTATGCGAGCTACGTTCACGAGGCACTGGAACTGCTCAGGATCCGCGGTATCAAACCAGCCGCTTTCATTGTCGACACTATTGTGTCCAGCGGCGGCGTTGTCGCGCCGCCGCCAGGTTATTTGAGTAGTGTCGCCAGGATTGTTCGCGAGGCCGGTGCATTGTTTGTGGCTGATGAAGTGCAGCCCGGCTTCGGCCGTGTGGGGTCACACTTTTGGGGCTTTGAGGTAGACGGTGTGACCCCCGATATTGTCAGCCTGGGCAAACCGATGGGTAACGGTCATCCGCTTTCTGCTGTGGTTGCACGTAAGGAACTCGTCGAGCAATTCGCGAGCCATGGTCGATATTTCAATACATTTGGTGGGAACCCGGTTTCCTGTGCCGCAGGACTGGCAGTGCTCGACGTCATCGAAAACGAGAACCTGCAAGAGAACGCGCTCGACGTTGGACAGTATCTTGTCGAAGGATTATGGCGCCTTGCCGAAACACATGAGTGCATTGGCGATGTGCGCGGAACAGGATTATTCCTTGCCGTTGAACTCGTGACGGACCGGGACCAACGAACGCCGGCTACGGAATTGACGACGAGGGTCGTCAACGATTTGCGTAAGCATGGTGTATTAACCGGGTCCATCGGGCCGGATGCCAATATTCTTAAGATGCGGCCACCCCTCGTCCTGACCAAGGACGATGCGGCTTACCTACTTGGCATCTTTGACGAATCTCTGCGCAATCTTTCTTAAGCGGCCTCGTTTACCAGAGCCTCAACGGGCGTTTGGAACCAGTCCGGCTTGATGATCAGCAAATCGCAAGGTAAATGCTCCAGTGTGCGCTCCGCGGTGGCGCCAATGAACAGGCGTTTCCACCGATTACGTGCCACGGCGCCCATAACAACGACGTCAGCCTTCAGATTCTGAGCGATCAAGGGCAGTTCCTCGTGCGTCAGACCTGCGACAAGATGTGCGTGGTTGTCTTCGAGGCCGTGGAATGACGTGATCTCGTTGAAACGTTTTTGATGGTCCTCGTGCATTTGCTGCTCGATTTCATCAAAGGGCAGTGAGACCGGTATATAGGCATTGGCCGTTGCTGTTGCGACTGCAATGCGAGGATCGTAAGAATGAAACGCGTGCACATCGCCATTGACAGTGGTGCCGAGCAATTTACTCAGCTGCAGAATTTCGTCGTCAAGTGCCGCCGGCTTGTCGTGTTGATTCATCGGATCGATAGCTGCGACGATAACAGGGGCCTCGGCGAGGTCATGCGATTTCACGAGCCACAGCGGCTTTGGACAAGTCCGAATCAGGTTCCAGTCGGTGTTCGTCAGCAATGCACGGGCCACGGCGGAGTGATGGTGCGTGTCTTTGAAGACAATGTCGGCCTTGCTGGTGATCGCATGACGGACAATTCCCTCATATAAGGGATGATCCCACTGCGCAGTCGTTGTAACGACAATGCCGTTCTTACGCAGCGGTTCTGCGAGTGCCTCAAGGTGTTTTTCCTGGTTGCCGATGACCTCGGTACGCGCTTTCTCAAGTGACGGAGAATCAAACAGACGGTCGCCACTGAGATATTCGTTGTAATAGCAGACCAGAAGCTCAAGCTCGGCACCGGCTTGCTTCGCCAGCCAAGCGGCTCGATGCATTGCTGGCTGGGTGTCTGTGGTGGGATCTATTACCGAAAGAATTTTGGAAATCTTTTCCATGATTCACCTGACTCTAATTAGGCGTTCTAACCTTGCTATTAAGAGGTTAGGCGGTGACCGATCCAGTTTCCATAAGGCGTGATGCTTAGGGGATAGTGGAATTTACCTACTGTCAGATAGGTGGATGTACTGATTTCTGCGACCGCTCGACTAGGCTTAGATGTAGCTTGAGTTCATGCGAGAAGTGGCTATGCAAGACGATTCTTACGGTACCCAGCGTCAGAAGCTCGAGCAAAACAAAGCTGAGTTGGCCGCGCGCCTGAAGCGCATTACGGCCAATTTACGCCGTGGCTATGACGCTGACTCGAAAGAACGCGCAAAAGAGCTCGAGGATAGCGAGGTTGTTGATGCCCTGGGTAATGAGGCACGCGTGGAACTCGGCAAAATCTCTGCCGCATTGCAGCGCATGGATACTGGCGATTACGGAATCTGCATTGAGTGTGGCGCTGCTATCGACAAGGGGCGCTTGGAAGCGCATCCCTATGCGAGAAAGTGCATCGATTGTGCACGCTTTGAGGAGCACCGCAAAGCGCACATGTAGTTTCAGGCAGTCATATGCATCTTGACCAGGTCGGCCAGCGACCTCGCCTGCATTTTCTCCATGACTCTCGCACGATGAATTTCGACCGTGCGCTGACTAACACCTAATTCGTACGCAATGACTTTGTTTGGCTTACCGGTAACCACCAGGTCGAAGACTTCGCGTTCCCGATTGGTCAGTCGCGACAGTCGGTCGGCAACTTCGGCATGTGCCTGTTGCTCTTCGCGGCGCTCCTGATCGGTCTTCAGTGCTTCTCGGATGCGGTCAAGCAAGTCCTGGTCGCGAAATGGCTTTTGGATAAAATCAACCGCGCCCTTTTGCATGGCGTCGACCGCCATAGGAACGTCGCCATGACCCGTAATGAAAATAATAGGCAAGGTAGTATCGCGCTTGATCAACTCGTCCTGAAGCTCGAGCCCACCAAGCCCTGGCATACGAATATCGAGAACCAGGCAGCCTGCACGATGTTCCTCGACTCCCTCGAGAAATTCGTCGCCCGATGCAAATATTTCATGTTCGATGTTGACCGAGTCCATTAACGCTTGCATGGCGAAGCGTATTGCCGGATCGTCGTCGACGATAAAAACCGTCGGCTGTTCTTTTTGAATTTGCGCCATAATATCCGTGTCTTGCCAGTCTGGTTGTGATTGGACCAGAATAGCGGTGAATTTGCGAGCCTCTAAGGCGTTAGATTGCCCCCTGCGGACCCAATTTTGCTTTTATTTGCCCTGAGCGAGCTTCGCTTCGCCCCAATAGTTGTAGCTCAATACTTTGGCGCCCGGAATGTACATTCTTTCGTCGGTTGTTATTTCGAAACCGCTTTTGGCGATTAGATCCGGAATATCACGGTTCATATTGCAGCCGCCCGCAACCCGGCGCCAGGCGGGGTTCAAGCGATGTTGCCAACGGCGTATCTTTTCATCCGGCGCGATGCCGTGCTCGCAAAAAAGCAAACGTCCGCCGGGTTTCAGTACTCGTCGCATACCATCCAGTGCGGTAGGCACATCAGGGATAGTGCATAGGGTGTAGGTCACTAGCACCGTATCAATACTGTCTTCCTCGAGCGGAATACTCTCGCCTGGCAAATCGATGATCTCGATATTCAGATCCGACGCAGCGACGAGATTTCGAGATTTGCGGCGCATGCCCTCCGACGGTTCAAGGCCCCAGATCTTGGTGACCTTACGCGCATCGTAATAAGGCAGGTTCAGTCCGCTGCCGAATCCAATCTCGAGAACTTCACCCTCGGCCAGAGGTACGATTTTTTCACGCTGCTTCTGATTGGGTCGCGCCGAGCACGCAAGATCGGTCAGATGGGGAAGGATACGGTTTTCGTAAAAACTCATAAGCTCACCTTAAGTGGTAACAGCGAATGGCGATTTAGCTAATCGAGGCGCTTCGAGAAACGTAGCGCTGCAGCTGTCATCGCTATTGCCGAAAACACGCCCAGATAAATCAGTTCGAATGGCATGTCCCCCAAGTTCGCTTCACGCAGCATGATACCGCGCGTAAGGCGTATGAAGTGAGTGATCGGCAGAACCTCGCCAATATACTGGGCAACGACCGGCATGCCGTCGAATGGAAACATGAACCCCGAAAGCAGGATTGACGGCATCATCAGGAAAAAAGTCGCCTGCATGGCCTGAAACTGTGTCGAAACCATGGTTGAGACAAACAGGCCCAGTGCCAGATTTGCTGCAATAAAGAAACTGGCTGCGACGTACAGTTGCACCACACTGCCGCGTACTGGAACGTTGAAAAGGATATCGCCGATCGCAAGGATGACGGCTAATTGCACCAGTCCTATCGCGATGTAGGGCAGGATCTTACCAATCATTAGCTCCGCAGACGTTACCGGCGTGTTGATGAGCAATTCCAGGTTGCCATGTTCACGTTCGCGCACAATGGCGACCGCCGTAAAGATCATCATGGTCATTGTGAGAATGACACCCATGAGGCCCGGGACAATATTCACCGGCGTGCGTCTTTCGGGATTGTAGTAAGGCCGAACCTCGATAGCGGATTGTTCCTTTTTTTGCCGATTCGAATCGAATGCGATCGGCATATTGCGCAGTTGATTGGCAACGCCAAGCACGGTCGGATCGCTTCCATCGACCAGGATCTGCACCGCCGATCGATTGGCATCAATTACGCGGCGATCGAAGTCAGGCGGAATCGCAATGCCGATCGATATTTCGCCGGCGCGCAGGAGATCTTCCAAATCGGATGCTGAATTCACATACTGGCGAATATCAGTGACCTGAGTCTGCTCCAATTGGCCGATAAACTCTCGCGAAAGGTGCGTGTTTGCCTCGTCGGCGACAGCGGTCTTCAGATTGCGCACATCGGTATTGATCGCATAGCCGAATAGTAAAATTTGCATCATCGGCATGCCAAATATCATCGCGAACGTGAGCCGATCGCGGCGCAGCTGGCGCACCTCTTTACGCGTAACAGCCATGAGTCGTGACAGTGACTTCATGCGGCGCGCTGCTCAGGCTTGAGTGTTACGGCGACAAAGACGTCCTCAAGTGTCGCTCGGACGATTCGCGTGTCAGCTCTAATGCTGTTCTCTTCCAGTGCCCGGTTCACGAGCTGCAGTGCGTCACCGCGACCTACCGGAACCAAAACGCGTAAGCGGATACCGAGTTGTGTAACGCTCGCTACAAACGGCAGATCATGCAGTGCTGATTGTGCGTGATATGGGTTACTGGCCAGTACCTCGACGATATTCATGCCCGTGCTGGCCTGCAATTCATCGGGCGAGCCGTCGGCGACCTTGACGCCGTGGTCGAGAATCGCGAGCTTGTGGCAGCGCTCAGCCTCGTCCATATAATGCGTGGAAACCAGGATAGTTGTGCCACCTTCTGCAAGGCGAAACAGGTTAGCCCAGAAATCACGGCGGCTCTGCGGGTCCACCGCGCTGGTTGGTTCATCGAGCAACAGCAATTCGGGTTTGTGCAAGACGGCGCAAGCGAGGGCCAGGCGTTGTTTCTGGCCACCGCTCATCGTTCCGGCAAATTGCTTGCGTTGTTGTACAAGGTCGTACTTTTCCAGCAATTCGTCGATACGTGCGGTTTTCTTCGCGGCCGCTACCGAGTAAATCTCGGCAATAAACTCGAGGTTCTCGACAACCGTCATGTCGCCAAATAGAGAGAACTTCTGCGTCATGTAGCCGATGCGCGGTTTGAGTTTTTTCGACTCTTCCGGGACCCGCATGCCGAGCACATCCGCACTACCCTCAGTAGGGGTGAGCAGCCCACACAGCATGCGAATGGTGGTCGATTTTCCGGAACCGTTTGGGCCCAGAAATCCGTAAATCGAGGCCTTGGGTACATCGAGGTCCAGGTGATCGACCGCCCGAAGCGAACCAAAGTGCTTGCTCAGCCCGCGTGCGCGAATGGCAAGTTCGTCGTTCACTCGGGAGGGCCCAGCAGCAGGTCAACCTCAACAGGTACGCCGTCGGGTAAGCGCTCCCGAACTTCGACGATATCGATCTTGGCGAGGTAGCTCAGATGGCCGCGGTCCTTTTCAGTGAGCGCAAAGTAGGGCGTAAATGCGGACTCTGAAGCGACCCAGCGCACGCGGCCATCAATTGCATCAGCGAGACCGTCGACATGGATTATCGCTGGCATGTCAATTTTGATCTGCACACGCAGGTTTTCTGGAACATACACCCGGGCATAGGGTTGTTCGCCTGGCAGGAGGATGAGCATGGCTTGTCCCGGTGCAGGTCGCTCGCCCAGCTCGAACAGGCGACTGTCGACAATGCCGTCGACGGGCGCCACGATATCGAGGCGCGACACATCCACCGAAATCAGGTCACGTCTCGCAGCGGCTTTTTTCACGGCCTGCTCGGCTTGCGCCAGTTCCTCTACGGTCGTACCGCTGAGCAACTCCTGTAATTGGGCGCGGCGCAATTTCGAGTTTGCTTCTGCGGTATCGAGCGCCGCCTTGGCGCGATCAAGCAAGTCCGGGGAAGCGAGTTGCTTGTTGTATATTTCCTGCACTCTTGCGAAATCGCTGCGGCGAAAATTGAGTTCGTCTGTAGCGCCATCGACATTTGCCCGCGCTGCCGAAATTTGTTCGCTGCGCGGACCGCGCACAAGCTCATCCAGTCGTGCCTGCATTTGCGCCAGCGTCGCCTCGGCTTCTGCCAGGCGTGCGTTTGCACGTGCAGCATCCTGGCGCATCAATACCTGTCCCGCTGTGACCGCATCGCCTTCGGCAATCAGTATTTCGATAACAGGTTCCGAGGCTTCAGCCGTAAGCTCGATACGGTCCGACGCGAGTTCGCCGACAACACGGCCATTGTCCGAAGATGAGCCGCAGGCGCTCATGAAAAGCGCACTCGCAGCGATAATCCAGGGCCACCTGCTGCTCATGATGCCTCTCCTTTCATGTGCGCGATGAGTAGGTCAATTTGGGTTTCTATTAACCTGTCCGTATCGGGGCATTGCTTCTCGAACAGGAATTTGAAGATCACCGAAAACAGAACGGGCATGACGAACAGATGGGGTTGTTCGTTAATCACCGAACGCCGGAATTCACCGCTCTGCACACCGCGCTCGAGCAATTCATTGATCGCGGCCAGTCCGCGTGAAATGACGTTATCCCAGTAGAATTGCAGCAGGTCGGGGTGCTTGGGTCCCTCTGAAATCATGAGTCGCACCAGGATACTGATCGGCGACCCGGGAAGGGTTTTTGCAAATTCCAGGAAGGGCCCGCGCAGAAATTCCTCGCTCGACATATCGGCGTTGTCGATGATCTTCTTCAGGGCGTCGATACGCGGCACGACGAAGCTGCGAATCACCGCCTTGAAGAGGTCTTCCTTGGTCTTGAAGTAAAGATAGAGCAAGCCCTTGCTTACGCCCGCCTTTCTTGCGACATCATCGACGCGAGTTGCGGCGTAGCCTTTTTCCGCGAAGGCGTGCAGGGCCGCCTCAGTGATCTCCTGGGGTCGGTCTTCTTTGCGGCGACGAAAGCGGGGTTTTGGCATGGCCTCTGGCTCGTTACTGACTGCTTGGTCAGTAGTATAGTTAATGACTCTTCGGTCAGCAAGAGATTTCGGTCACATTCTTGTCCATTCCTTCATAATGCGGCCCTATGTTTACGTACATCGATCCCACGGTTCGCGAGCGTCTAGAAGCTGCCGGCAAACTGTTCCGCATTGACGCCGATGGCAGCACTATCAGTGTTCTTGGGCCCATTCCGTTGCCACTTCAGCATGGCGAGCAGCACATCGACGCGCAGTGGTATGCGACTGTGCGCAACACCGAGCTGACCAAGATCGAGGACCTTGCTGCCGAGCTGCGTGCCAAGCACGGACAACGGTCATTCGCGGAGCTGGCCTCTTCGATGGCGGTCAACAGTGTGCTGCTTATCGGTGATCCGGCCTCCTGGAGCAATCCCCTGGTGCGCGTGCACTCAAGCTGCATGACCGGGGACGTGTTCGGGTCGCAACGCTGTGAGTGCGGGCCGCAGTTCCAGTCTGCGATCGACCTGATAAACAAGGATGAGCAGGGTGGCATGTTGATATACATGTCCGGGCACGAAGGTCGTGGCATCGGTTTATGGGCAAAGGCGGCTACGTATCTTTTACAGGACGGTGGCGAAGACACTTACCAGGCGAACCGCTCCCTGGGTTTGCCGGACGATTCGCGTAACTTCAGCGATGCGGCGGCGCTGATAAAACACTTTCGCGGCGACGGTCCATTTCGTCTGCTTACGAACAATCCAAAAAAGATCGATGACCTGACCGCAGCCGGGCTTGGAGATATCACGCCCGTTAAACATGTGTTTGGTGTGACCAAGTCGAACAAGCGCTACCTGGCGGCGAAGAAAGACTGGGGCCACAAATTGGCCGACGAGGATATCGGCGAGGACTAGGCAGGTTCGTGTCGCGCTGACAGGTCCCGCTCGATTTCCTCGATCGTGTTCTTGTTAATGCGATAGAAGATGATCGCTGCCGCCCCCATTACGGCCAATACCGCAGGCAATATGCTGAACATGAAGCGAATGCCGGCCATCGAAGTATCCGATTGCACTTCATTTGCCACGAACCCGAATAACGACAGAATGATGCCCGCGAGTCCTGCGCCAACGGCCAGTCCGAGTTTCTGGGCAAACTGAACCGTCGAAAAGAGCAGGGCGGTCGTGCGTCGCCCGGTTTTCCATTCGCCGTAGTCGGCACAATCGGCATACATGGCCCAAACCAGGGCTGGCGTTGGTCCAATGATGAATGCGCCAAGACAGTTGATTGCGACCATCAACCAGTATTGATCCGGGGGAATAACGTAAAAAACCGCCATCGTTACTGCATTTAGCAGCGTGAGGGCGATCAATAACATGCGCTTCTCAAAACGATCACAAAGCATTTTGGTGAAGGCAATGCCAGCAATCATGGCCATCAGGCCCAGCGACAGGAACACGGCCGTTTTGTCAAAAATCAGGAAAAGAGGCGTGCCGTCGTCACCTACGTAGTACTTGAAGTAATACAGCAGGGAACCGTTTCGTACGGCGATGTTCATCAGTGTCAGGATTGCCGCTATGAAAAGGGAAATCCAGGGGCCGTTGCTTAACAGGGCCTTGAAGTCAGCCCTGACGTTCGTATCAGCTTGCTGGGGGACCACACGTTCCTTCGTGGTGGCGAAGCATATCCAGAACAAGGCAACGGACATGACCGCGAATATTGCCATGGTCAATCGAAAACCGGTCGCTTCGTCACCGCCTCCGAGAATATTCTTGAGCGGCGTCACGAACGTCCCGATCAGCCATGCTGCCGAAAAGGCACATATGAATCGGTAGCTCGCGACCTTTGTTCGCTCAGTCGACGACGGCGATATGACGCCCATCAACGCCGAGTAGGGCACATTGATCGCGGTGTAGGCCAACATCATCAGCGTATAGGTGGCGTAGGCATAAATGAGCTTGCCGGTGTACGAAAAATCCGGGTTGGCGAACATCGCATAGCCGAAAAAGCCGTAGGGAATGGCCGCCCAGAACAAGTAAGGCCGAAACTTTCCCCAGCGGGAATTGGTTCGATCGGCGATCAGACCCATTATTGGATCGCTTACGGCATCTACAACCTTGGTGACGATAAACATCGTGCCTACCGCCGCAGGCAACAGCCCGAAGATGTCGGTGTAGTAATAAAGCAGGAAGATATTGAAAACCTGGAAAAAGAAATTGGAGGCGGTATCGCCAAGGCCGTAGCCCAATTTCTCTCTGAATTTCAATTGTTCCATTTAGGTGCCGCGTCGTGCTTCGAGTTGTTGTCTCACTTCATACGCCTTATCTTCCGTAATGCTGTAAGTGGTGATCGCCCAGATGGCGATACCGGATGCTACGAACGGCACGAAGACGTCGAAAATACGCATCAGGAATATCGTCCTGTCAGCTTGTGCGCCGCCAAGCTCCACATCAAATCCGGTTGCATTCAGGAGAAATCCGCCAGCTGCCAGTGCTGCCGCCATGCCAAGTTTCACAACCCACCAGAATATGGAGCCGTACATGCCTTCCCGACGCTCATGGGTCTGCAATTCATCCGCATCGACCACGTCGGCGACCATTGCTGGCATTAAAGTGAACAGGCCGCCCAAACCGAACGCCATCAATGGCGCCGGAAGCAGGACCAGCCACGGGTAGTCGGGGTTGTAGCAGAACCACTTGAGCAGGTAGCCAAGCATCGACAGGGCGGTGGTAACGTAGAACGCGCGGCGCTTGCCAAACTTTGGGCCGAGCCAGGTGACCAGGAAAATAACGACAAAAGAAGATACTGCACCGAGGGATCCCGCATGACCGACAAACTCGGAACCCGCATTGGTGTCGCCGCCGAATACGTAATAGATAATGACATATGACTGGAATGCCGCGATCATTATGAAACCATTGAACACAAGAAATGTTGCGGCACATAGTTTCAGGAAAGGTTTGAATTTGAGGGCTTTGCCGAAGCCGACGAAAAACTCTTTCATGTTGCGCAAGATCACGGCGCCGGCACTTTCGCTCTTCGCCTCTTTTTTATCGATCTCAGCGACCGCGATGGCCTGGTAACGTTCGCGCAGGAAAATTGCCGGCATCACCCCGAGAATGACAACGACGATGGCAATGATGATGGCCAGGTCGCCAGCACCCTGGACCATGTCTTTTTCGACGAGCCTGAGGTTGAAACCGAACCACGAGCTGTCAGACTGAAACAGTATCTTGTTTTGCATGATCAGCAGGAAATACGGCGCAATAACGTAGGCAATGGTGCCGACAATATTTTGCACGCCCATCAGGCGCGTGCGCTCATGGTAGTCCGGAGTCAGTTCGTAGCCGAGCGCCACCCAGGGCGTGGCGAACATCGTATAGCCGAGATAGAAAATTATCGAGCCGCCGAGGAAATACCAGAAATAGAACGCTTCGCTCTTGCCGACCGGCAACTGCCAGAGAACGGCGAACACAATACCGACCGTAATAGCGCCAACGAAGATGTAGGGGCGTCGTCGCCCGAAGCGTGAATTGGTGTTGTCGGAGATGTAGCCCATCAATGGGTCGGTAAGGGCATCCGTTACGCGGGGCAGGGACGCGACTAATCCGACCAGCGCCGGGTTCATGCCCAGGCCAAGATTCAAGACGATCACCATGCCGCCCATTGCTGCCGCAAGGATGTTGTTAACAAACGCGCCTGTGCCAAAAATCAGTTTCTGGTGAAACGGAATTCGGTCTTGCGGCGCTGTCACGTGATGCGTGGCTTGACTCATGCTGGTCGTCCCCCCACCCGAGTCCGGGCACTGTTCTTCTACTGTTCTTCTACTGTTCTTATTTGCTGTATCCTGTATGATATTGACAGCGCTGTCAAACGTTGTTAAAACGAGCGCACGCAAATCCCACTGCATTTTTATTCCCGGTCGCAACGTGCGGCTTGGCGACTGGTCGAAAATCATGACAGCACCCATTGCGACGCCGTCCAACGATGCCAATTCCGTTGCGCAGCGGGTGAGTGAATTACTCGCGCAAATGACGCTGGCTGAGAAGATAGGCCAGATGTGTCAGCTCAGTGCGAGTGAGGGTTATGCGCCGGACTACCTCGCCGATGATTTGCGAGCCGGCCGGGTCGGCTCTGTAATCAATGTCGTCGACGTCAACGCGGTTAACGAACTGCAACGCATCGCAATCGAAGAAAGCCGCCTCGGAATTCCGTTGTTGGTTGGGCGCGATGTTATTCACGGGTTCAAGACCATTATGCCCATCCCGCTGGGACAGGCGGCTTCGTGGAATCCCGATCTGGTCAGGAAGGGCGCCCGCATAGCGGCGCTGGAGGCGGCCAAGACAGGCGTTAACTGGACTTTCGCGCCAATGGTCGACATATCCCGTGACGCGCGCTGGGGCCGTATTGCCGAGAGTTTTGGTGAGTGCGTTTTACTCACGAGCGCGCTTGGCGCTGCAATGGTCGAGGGGTTCCAGAGCGACGACTTGACGGCTCCTGGTGCGATCGGTGCTTGTGCGAAGCACTTTGCTGGTTATGGCGCGGTTGAAAGCGGTCGCGACTATGCGACCACGAATGTGCCGGAAACCAAGCTACGCAATGTTTATCTGCGACCGTTCAAAGCTGCCGTTGATGCCGGCGTGATGTCCCTGATGACCTCGTTCTCCGATCTCAATGGCATACCCGCTAGTGGCAACGAATTCTTGCTGCGGCAGGTATTACGGGAGGAGTGGAAGTATGACGGCTTTGTGGTCAGCGATTGGGATTCCATTCGTCAGCTGCAGATTCACGGCCTGACAGAAAACGATAAACAGTCCGCGTTTGAGGCAGCGACCGCGGGCGTTGATATGGAAATGGCCGGCGATGCGTATAGCAAACATCTAGCCGAACTCGTCGATGAGGGCCTTGTAGATACCCGGGCTATCGACAATGCGGTAGCCAATATTTTGCGCGCCAAGTTTCGACTCGGCCTGTTCGAGAAGGCGATTACTTCTCCGGAATCGCTTCCAGCAGTTGGCAATAACGATGCATTGGAAACGGCCCGGCAAGCGGCGCTGGAAAGTGTTGTCATGCTCAAGAACGACAACGCGGTGTTGCCGTTATCGGCGGAGAGCCTAAAGTCGATCGCCGTTATCGGACCGCTTGCTGACGCGCCCTATCAGCAGCTGGGTACCTGGATATTCGATGGCGACGTGGACCTTAGTATCACGCCAATGCATGCGATTCACAGCCTTGTCGGCCACGACGTAAATGTACGTTACGTCCGTGCGATGGAACATTCGCGCAGCAAGGTAAGTGAGTCGTTTAACGACGCCGTCGAAATTGCGCGCGACTCCGATGCTGCAGTCCTGTTCCTTGGTGAAGAATCGATTCTCTCCGGCGAGGCCCACTCGCGCGCCGACATTAGTTTGCCTGGCGACCAGGCGGAACTCGTGCGGCGGATCAGGGCGACGGGCAAGCCGGTAGTCGCGGTGATTCTTGCGGGCAGGCCATTAACATTGACGAATATTGTTGATCATGTCGACGCCATACTTTTTGCGTGGCATCCGGGATCGATGGGCGGCCCGGCGATTGCGGACCTGTTGTTCGGCGTCAAATCACCGTCCGGCAAACTGCCGGCGACATTTCCACGCATGGTTGGGCAGATCCCGATCTATTACAGCCAAAAGAATTCGGGCAAGCCGCCCTCGCGTGACAACATCGTGCACATCGATGATATCGATACGCGGGCACCACAAACGTCATTAGGCATGAGTGCATTTCACCTCGATACGCATTTCACACCCTTGTTCGCTTTTGGACACGGCTTGTCGTACGCAAAATTCGATTACCGGGACATCCGCGTTAGCGCGCATGAAATTGGTCTCGGCGATACCGTGACGATTAGTGCCGAACTAACCAACTCGAGCGACGTTGCCGCTGATGAAGTCGTGCAACTCTATGTTCGCGATATTGTTGCAAGCATTACGCGCCCGGTAAAAGAACTCAAAGGGTTTCGGCGCGTGCGCGTGGAACCGCATGAAACCGTCACGGTTGATTTTCCGCTGCACACCAGCGACCTCACATTCTTCGGCCGCGATATGCGGCCTACGGTAGAGCCGGGCGAATTTCACGTCTGGATCGGCGGCAGTTCCGAAACTGAATTGCGTACCGAGTTCCGCATTGTTCGGGGGGACGGATATGAAAAATTTTAGCAGGCTCATCATTGCTGCCGCGATGCTTGCGATCGTTACATCTGGCGCGTCTCTCGCACAGGAGCGTGACAAGCAGCCGTTGTATCTATCCGTTGATTGCATGAAATCGACGAACGTTGATTACACTAGTGTCGAACTCGAAATCTGGCAAGCCATGCACCAGGAGTTGGTAAACAGGGGGCAGCAAAATAGCTGGGCCCTGTACTGGGTGATGTATGGGGACCGATCCAAGTGTGACTATTATACGGTGACGACGCACCTTGGAGACGAGCAACTCAATGTCCGTCCGTCTTTTGCAGACGTTTTTGCAGTCGTTCATCCTGACGATGATTTCGAACATGCGATGGCCAGAACCTGGGCATCACGACAACACGTCGCTACCGAACTCTGGGTGGCCGTCGATGGCACGGAAATAAAACAGCATCGATTTGCGGTCGTCAATATGATGCATGCCACCGATCCGGATGCCTATGAGCGCATGGAGTCCAGGGTCTTCAAGCCTGGCCATGAGGCGCTACTTGCCAGCGGACACCGGGCCGGCTGGGGAATGTATGCCTTGATCACGCCGATCGGCACGTCCACGCCTTACAACTACAGCACTGTCGACTTTTCGAATTACCTCAGTCCGGTGCCTATGGCAGAGGCGATGCTCTCGGCTAACCCCGATCGTGATCTCGAAGAGATGCAGGAATTATTGGCGTTGCGCGAACAGGTCAATTCGCAGACCTGGGCGCTTGTCGCCGCAACCGAGCAATCCATGGGGGATGAGTGATGCATTTTACAAAGAACTTGATAATTGCGTGTACGGTATTAGTGGTTGGGTGTTCCGCCCCGACTACGACTACGGAGATAAGACAAGCGCCTGGCGACTTGCTGGCCGGAGAGGTCATGGCAATTGCTTACTCTGGCTTTCGCGAAGGCCAGCACCCCGATCGCGGTGATGGCGCCAAGAATCCGAGCGCAGCCGAAATTCTCGAGGACCTCGAAATACTCGTTGCACACGATTTCAAACTGATTCGTCTCTACGATTCGGGTGCCAATTCATTGACCACACTCGAGCTGATTCAACAGCACGATCTGCCAATCAAGGTGCTGTTGGGAATGTGGCTCGAGGCCGAAATCAGTAATCACGAGGGTTGCGCCTGGTGTCTAGAACCAATTCCGGAATCTGAGCTGGCCGAAAATACCCAGCGTAATGTCGCGGAAGTCGCACGGGGTATCGACCTGGCGCGGCGCTTCGATGACATCGTCGTTGCCGTTAACGTCGGCAATGAGGCGCTGGTTAGCTGGAACGACCACATGGTTCCTCTGGAGAACGTCATCGCCTACGTGCGGCAGGTTAAGGATGCTATCGAGCAACCTGTGACCGTCGCGGATAACTACGTGTGGTGGATCGAAGAGGGTGCGCCGCTGGTGGCCGAAGTCGACTTTATTGGCGTGCACACGTACCCGGCATGGGAAGAAAAGACTATCGACGAGGCATTGGATTACACCATCGAGAATATGGAAGGCGTGCACGAGGCGCATCCGAACAAGCCGGTAGCCATACTTGAAGCTGGCTGGGCGACGGTCGCAATAGAATTTGGCGATCGAGCAAATGAAGCTGACCAGGCGCGTTACTATCGCGAACTGCAGGACTGGGCGACGAAAAGCAATGTGACGGTATTCTTCTTTGAAGCGTTTGATGAGCCATGGAAGGGTAACCCGGACGCACCCCTCGGCGCGGAAAAGCACTGGGGGATTTTCAACGTCGATCGGACCCCAAAGCTTTTAATGAAGTGATTTCCGGGCACTAATGCCGAACAAGCCAAAAATATCCCTGCGTGGTTTGCGGACTTTTTGCATCGCTGCACGCTATGAGAGCTTCCGTGCGGCGGGCGAAGAGCTGTTCATCACCGCATCGGCCGTTAGCCACCAAATCAAGAGCCTTGAAGAGGAACTTGGCGAGCAGCTGTTTGATCGTAACAGCCGTGAATTGAGCCTTACTGAAACCGGTCAGTCACTTTATGACGAAGTAAGTCCGCTCGTGGAACAACTGGATGCGATTGCTGCGAGTTATAAGAAAGGTGGTATACAAAGTTCTATTCGGATATCGGTGCAGCCGTTTTTCGCCAGCGAATACTTCGTTCCGCGGTTGAGTGAATTTACTGCGAAACACCCGGAGATCGACATCCAGGTAGGTACGAGCGACGAAAGCTCGGAGAAGCTGCCGTCGGATGCAGACCTTTCGATTCGTTTGTTTCGATCACCGCCACCGGACACGCCGTCAAACCTGCTATTCCCGTTGCGCATGGCGCCGGCCGGCTCTCCAGCGTTTAAGAAAAACATGGTTGTTAAGAAGAAAGCGATTGTCAGTGAGTTTCCGATTATCGTGCATGAAACGCATCCGAAGGCCTGGGCGCAGTGGTCGTCATCGTCGGGTATTACGCTGCCGGAGAACGCTAAGGTTATTCGCCTCGATTCTATGATCGCGGTGGTGCGGGCGGCCGAGCAGGGTATCGGCGCCGCGCTCGTGCCGGTGCCACTTGGCGACCTGTGGTTCCAACAAGGAAGCATCGTTCGCCTGTTCAACAAGGAGCTGACTGCCGACGTCAGCTACTACCTCGTGTGCAAGGACGACCGGGTCAATGATGCCGGCGTGCGACTTTTGCGCGACTGGATAGTCCGGAATTTCACCGCCGGGACGTGACTTTTTTTCATCCCAGACGTGACTTTTTCCCGTTTGTCCTGCGCGCCACCAAGGCCTACTGTTTGCACATCGATCGCAATCAATGATCGATGACTAGCAAATAGCCCTGTTGGCTATGGAGTGAAGACCATGATTAAGAAAGACAAATCTGTACGAGACACATTTGCGTTCAGCCTGGGTGGCATGAAGACGGTTACGCCGTTCATTGCCGCGCCTGCAATCGCCGATGATCAGTTCAAGGAAGTTCCGGCGCGCCGTGAATCGACACAGCGTCCGTGGCTGGCCTTCTATCATCAAGCGGCACATTTCCCCTGTGCGTAAATCGCAGAACAAAGCCACGG
>Ga0316191_10000352_pt1 | contig 29514 bp, 25 predicted proteins | sample Eddworburr2cm_MG_FD_204928 | JGI IMG/M metagenome (GOLD analysis project Ga0316191, IMG submission 204928) | Coastal sediment microbial communities from Maine, United States - Eddy worm burrow 2 cm | ecosystem: Environmental > Aquatic > Marine > Coastal > Sediment | place: USA: Maine...
AGATCGGCCGCGCCTCGGCCCGGAACGGCTCCTGAAGCGGAAGGGAGACCCCCTCGATGCCGTCCGGCACCTGCAGTCCCAAATGTTCGAGGATCGTGGGCATGACGTCGACCAAACCCACCGGATCGTCCACCTTTCCGACCCGACCGTCGGGAAGCCGGAAGATGAGCGGCACGTGCAGAAGCTCACGGTGGAGCGTTCTCGTGTGCCCGATCCAGCCGCGCTCCATGAACTCCTCGCCATGGTCGGCGGTGACCACGACGAGAGAGCCGTCGAACAGGCCGAGAGATTCGATCTCGTCGAGCAACCGACCGATGTGGTGGTCGGTGAAGCGGATCTCGGAATCGTACAGCGCCTGCAGGTAGTCCACGTCACCCTGAGTGAACCCCGAGCGATCCTGCCACAGCCGCTGGATCGGCACTCCGCTCCCGAGCGGTCCGTCGTACGTCGGGGAGAAGTCGAACTCCGGGTGAAGCATGTAGTTGTAGTGCGGGTCGAAGTAGTGCACGAACAGGAAGAACGTCTCGTCGTAGTGGTCTTTGAGGAACTGGATCGCGAGGTCGGTGACCCGAGGCGAAGAGATCTCGCTGCGTTCCACACAGGCCGACTCGTCGTAACTGTCGAAACCCCTACCGAAGCCCAGTTGCCTTGTCAGCATGGAAACCGAGATGATCCCGTGGGTCCGGTAGCCCTCACCCTTGAGGATCTCGGCCAAGGTCGGAAAGCGCTCGCCGATCGGCCGAGGCTGATCGAAGCTGCCGAGGGCCGAAGGGTACTGCGACGTGAACAACGCACCCACCGACGGGGTGGTCCAGGGGGCCGCGGCAAAGGCGTTCCGAAACACCACCGACATCCCCGCCAGGCGATCGAGATTCGGGCTGGTCATTCGCGAGTACCCGCCGAAGGAGAGGTGATCGGCCCGTAGTGTGTCAACCACGATGACTACGACGTTCGGCCGGCGGGGCTCGTCCGGAGGCACCGCCGTGCCGCCGCACGCGGCCGCCAGCAGAACACAAGAGCCGACGAGCCCACCCCCTAGCCTCCAGACTCGCGTCGTCTTCGTGCGCATGATCCTCCCGGACGGAGATGATAGTGGCGGTCTCGCGGCCGAACAACTCCGGTCACGGTCGTTCTCGTCGTTCGTTCCACGGTTGGCGAAGCTGCACTTCACGAGGGCGCACGATTCCAAAAGCTCCTTGACCCTCGAAGCGCCGACGCGGATATTGGGGTCTCGCCATCGATGGATCTGGAGGGATCGCCGCGTTCATGGATTCCGTGTCCCGACAACGAGACGGCCGCGGGGCGCCGCCACGATCGAGGCCGATCACGCCGGGGCGGGTCGCCATCTTCTCGCTCCTTCCTGCGATCCTGTTGTTCGGAACCGCCGAGATCGCCCTTCGTGTGGCCCGCTTCGAGTTCCATGGGATCCCGCGCCATTTCCAGTTTGGAGCGAACGTCGACCACGACCTCCGTCGCGATCTGGCGGTGCCCGACGCCAACCTCTTCTGGCGCTTGAACGTCCGCGAGGACACGGCTGCCTTTCTGGTCAGGCAAAGACACGTTCACCCGGCCCTTCGTGCGCGGACCGGTGCCGATCGACACTCGCCGGACACGATTCGCGTGGTGGCCATGGGTGATTCCTGCACCTTCTTCGGTACACCGCCCTATCCGGGTACCCTCGAGCGGGGACTCCTCGAGCGGGGACTCCAGGCGGAGGTCTTCAGCGCCAGCGTGCCCGGTTACACCTCCCACCAGGGACTACGCTGGTTCGAATCGGAGATCGCCGACTATCGCCCGGACTGGGTAACGGTCTACTACGGCTGGAACGATCACTGGCTGGCGATGCGCGCGACCGATCGGGAGCTCGACCGAGCGACGAACCTCTCCGGCAGGATTGCGGCGCGCCTCTTGGCGCATGTCCGTCTGGTACAGGCGGGGGCGTACCTCCGGGCGCGCCTGTGGGCCCCTCGGACGGGAGAGCGCGTTCAACGTGTTCCCTTGGATCACTACCGCGACAACCTGGAGGCTCTGTGCCGCGGAATACAGGACGCTGGGGCCATCGCGCTTTTCGTTACGGCGCCTTCCGACCTCGACCCGGGGGACGTGCGGCGTTTGCAAGATCAGGGACAGGTGAAGCCGGATCTGGATGTGACCCGACTGCACGAGGAGTACAACGACGTCGTGCGTGAGGTGGCATCGGGCTGCGGCGCGGAGATCGTGGACTTTGCCGAGGAGGCCTCCCGGACCCACGGATTCGTCTCGGAGGACGGAATCCATCTGACCCGGCGGGGCATCGACTGGCTGGCGCTGGAGCTCGAGGACCGGGTCGCCGCGGTTGCCCCCGGAGGGCAGCGGTGAATCCGGGCCGTAGGACCCTCTGGATCCTGCTCGCCATTCTCGCTGTGGCGCTGACGATGCGCGTGGCTCGGTTTCACGAGATCCGAGGAGCGGCGTTCATCGTCTCGCCGGTCATCGACGCCGCCGACTTCCAGGATATGGCGGAACGGCTCGCCGCGGGCCGTCTCGTTGGAGAGACCGCGTTTCAGAAGGCACCCCTGTACCCCCATCTACTCGCCCTGGTCTACGGCATCGCCGGCGTTCGCATTCCGGTTGCGATCGCGATGCAGTTGCTCGCCGGCGTCGTGCTCTGCTTTCTGGTGTTCCTGCTGGGACGTCGCCTCTTCGACTCCGGGACCGGGCTCGTGGCGGCCGCTTTCGCGGCGGTCTATCGTCCGTTCATCGCCTTCGAAGGCCAGCTCCTGGCAGCGTGGCTCGCCGTCCTGCTCACCACGGTCTACCTGCTGGTGCAGGAGTGGGCATCCAGGCGGGGCGGTCTCGGGCGCTGGCTTTCCGCCGGCACGACCCTCGGACTGGCGATCCTGGTCCGGGGCAACCTCCTGTTCCTCGTCCCCTTCGGTCCTGTCTGGATCGCGTTCAGTCGCCAGCCGACTCGCCGCCGCGCCCGCGTGGCCGCGGCGGCGGTCTTCTTGCTCGGCGTGATCCTCCCCGTGGTTCCTTCGGCCCTTCACAACTATCTCGCCGAGGGCGTGCTCGTTCCGCTGACCTCCACCGCGGGGATCAACCTCTACACAGGAAACCGTCCGGGAGCCGACGGCTTCTCCGCGATCCCGGTCCACTCCCGGTGGGAAGCGGCCATGGAGACTGCCTGGGACGCGGAACGGGGAACGACCGCGATGCGCGATCGATACTGGCTCGACGAAACCTTCCGGACGGTCGCGAGCAACCCCGGGGCGGTGACCGCATTGTGGATCAAGAAGGCCGTCCTGTTCTGGGACGGTTTCGAGTACCCGAACAATCTTTCCTTCACATTCCTCCAGCAGGGGTCCCTCATCCTCCGACTGCCGTCTCCGGGCTTCGGTCTCCTGGCGCCGCTCGCTCTGGCCGGTCTCTTCCTTCTGCGAAGGGAGGCCACCAGATCGGTATCGTTCCTCGGGCTGTTCCTGCTGCTCTACACGCTCTCTGTCGTGCCGTTTTTCGCGTGCGACCGTTACCGCCTACCGGCGGTGCCGGCCATCCTGTGCCTCGCGGCGGCGGTGGTCGTCTGGTCCTTCCGACGGGTTCGCGCCAGGGAGCTCCGGGCGGCGGGACGCGCGGCCGCCCTGGTAGCCGCGCTCGCGGTGGGGGTCAACGTCGACCTCTACGGTTCGCGTCCCGACCACGTCGCCCGCGACTGGGTGGCCGTCGGCGACGCATTCCGATTCGCCGATCGCTGCCCACAAGCGGTCCGTGCCTATCGGCAGGCGTCCGCGGAGGACCCGAGCGACCCGGACGGGCACGCCCTGGCCGGTGTCTGTCTCCTTCGTATGGGTCAGCGCGCGGAGGCGGAGCAAAGTCTCTCGGAAGCGCTACGCCTCGATCCGCGGTACACGAGGCCCCGCGTCTTCCTGGCCCGCCTGCTCTTCGAGGACGGGCGCATGGAGGAAGCGGTGAAGCACCTGCGGGTCCTGGCGGAACGATATCCCGAGCAGGTGGACCCCCGGATCCTGCTGGGCCAGGCCTACCTGAGGCTCGGCCGGCCGCGGGATGCCGAGACCCGCTTCAGCGAGGCACTGGCACTCGACCCCGAGTCGACCGCCGCGAGAGAGGGCCTCGCCGAGGCCGCGCGTGCCCCCTGAGGGAAATGCCTATCCGCCGTGGCGGGACTGGATCTCGGTCACCCGGCTCTGAACGTCTCGGTAGCCGGGATCGGTATCGAGGATGTTTCGGTACAGGTCCAGCGCACCCTGCTCATTCCCCTGCTGAAGTAGCGCCTCCGCCAGATCGTAGCGCAGCCCCTGAAGCTCCTCCGGGGTGCCCCCGGGGGCCTCGATCGCCTTCTCGTACCACCGCACGGCTTCGCCCAGCTCGCCGCGCTCGCGCTGGCAGAGCGCGAGCATGCTGCACGCCTCCCGGAAGAGCTCGGGCGATGCGGTGGCGATTTCGAATTCTTTGAGGGCATCGTCGAGGAGGCCCATTTCCTTGTAGGCGATTCCCAGATCGTAGTGCGTGCGGTAGTCCTCGCTGCCGACCTCGTCCTCGACCTGCCGCTTGAATGCCTCGAAGACGTCCTCGAGACTCTCCTCACCCGCCGCGCCAGCGTCAACCTCGCCCTCGACCTCGACGCCCACGGGGAGCTCGGCCTCGAGCGCCGCGGCGAGATCGCTGAGGTCGGTGTCATCCAGCCGAACGTCGCTACCTTCCGCCTCGGACCCCGCCGCGGGCGCCACACCTGCCGGAACCGCGGCCCCCAGCTCGGCCTCGAGCGCATCCATGGTCTCACCGCCGTAGCCCAGCGTCCTGAGGGCGGCCAGCTTGCTCATCGCCTCGTCGAGCATCCCCTGATCGCGGTAGAACGCGATCTCCTCGAGGAGCTCCTGCGGCGCGACACGTCGTCCTTTCGCCGCCGCCGGGGCGACCTTCTCGACCGGAGATACCGGCTCCGGCTCCTCGCCGAACAAGACCTCGACGTCTTCGTCGCCGCCACTCGCACCAACATCGTCGGCCGGCGCGTCCCGGAACGAAGCCTCGACCGGGATCTCCGGCGCAACCGGGCGCGCGGGATCGACCCGAGAGGCCGCTGTCGTGGCGGGCTCTAGTGGAGCTCCCGTCGGCGACGGCACAGGCGATGCGCCCTCGATCAGGCCCATTCGGGCGAGAAGCCTGACCTGATCTTCTGGCAACGACCCTCGCTCGGCGGCTTCCCTCGCGGTCTCACGAGCAGCCTCGGTTTCGCCGGCGGCACGCTGAGCCAGCGCGAGCTGAACCAGGACCTCGGCGAGCTCCTCCCGATCGCCCTGCGATCGGACCAGCGCCGCAAGCCTGCTCTGGGACTCGACGTGGCCCGGAAAACGACCCGTGACGGTCCGCAGTCGTTGCAGGGCCTCGGTGGCAAGCCCGTATTTCTGTAAAACCTCGGCCTCGGTCAGGTGACCGCTGACGAACTCTTCGTCCGCGGACGAAAGCGGGACCGCCGGAGCCTCGGCGCGATTCAGGGTCGCTTCGTCGTGATCCACGAAGACAGCCGGCTCCTCGGTCTCACCGGCGGGCCCCGCCGCCTCGCTCGCTGCGATCGGCTCCTCGACCTCCGATTCCAGCATTGCAGCGCCGGGTGAGATCTCGCGAAGCTCCCCGAGATACCGTTCCGCCTCCTCGGTCATCGACCGCGCCTGAAGCACCCTTATCAGGTGCTCCAGGGCCCGAATCGACTCGTCGCGATCACCCTCTTCCTTCCGTCGCGCGTAGAGGCGCTCCAGTGCGGGCAGATGCCCTTGATCCTCGACCCGGCCCAGGCGGTCCAGCAGCTCGAAGACCTCGTCGGATTCGCCCTTCGACGCCAGAACCTCGTCGATGCGCGCCCAGGCAGTCTGAGCGCCGTCACCGGGGTCACCTAGTCGAAGGAGCTGCCGCACGAAGATCTCGAAGACCTCCGGTGCGTCGCTTTCCGACAGGCCTCGCGCCGCGTCGTCGCCACGTCCAGCGAGCTCGAACACCACGGCCCGAACTCCGACGACCGTTCCGGTAGAGGGATCGTCCTTCGCCGTCTCCAGGGTCGCGATCGCCTCGTCGTGGCGGTCCTGCGCGGCGAGGCTGAGCGCATGGCCCGCGACGGCGTCGAAACTGCTCGGCAGAAGCTCGTGGGCGCGCGCGAAAGCCTTCTCTGCATCCACGGGCCGCCCGGTCTCGAGCAGGGAGTCGCCCAGAGCGAGGAGCTCCGCGCCGGCGCGATCGGTCTCGCCTTCCGCAGCACGGGTCTCGGCAAGACGAACGCGGTGGCGTGGATCGTCGGGCTCTCCCTCGACGAGGCGTTCGTAGACCTTTCTGGCCTCGGCGAACTCGCGCTGATTCAGGTGACCTTCGGCGGCACGCAGGAGATAGCCTCGCGCCTCCCCCGTGTGCTCCTGTGCCATGTACAGCTCGCCGAGCTTCAGAAACACCCGCGGCAGCTCGGCCTGCAATCGGAGAGCCTTCTTGTAGATCGCGATCGCCTTGGGCGCGAATCCATTCTGAGCGTACTGGTCGGCCAGGCGCTCGTAGTACCGGATCGCCGGCCCTGGGTGGCCGGTGCGTGCGAGAAGGTCCCCGCAGCGGTTCAAGCACAGGAGATCGCGGGGGTTGTCCGTCACGACGCGCTCGAGCTCTTCGAGCGCGGGCTGGACCTTCCCCGACCGGAGCAAACGCTCCGCGTGGTTGAAGGAGCTTCCTAGATCCGCCGCCATGGGCCTCCCGCCGCTGCGCCCGCCCGCCCGCGGGATCAGCTGCGTCCTGTCGGCCGGTTACTGAATTCGCCGCTCCCGGATCCGCGCCTTCTTGCCGCGGAGCTTCCTCAGGTAGTACAGCTTGGCCCTACGGACGCGGCCGTGTCGTACCACTTCGACTTTCTCGACCACCGGAGCATGGAGCGGAAAGACCCTCTCCACCCCCACGCCGCCGGAGGTCTTCCGAACGGTGAAGGTCGCCCGCAGGCCGCTGCCGCCCCGCCGAGCGATAACCTCTCCCTCGAAAACTTGTATCCTGGACTTCTCACCTTCAACCACCCTCACGGAAATTCTTACCCGGTCCCCTGCCCGGAACTCCGGAATCTCCTTTTTGAGGGCCTCTGCCTCGATCGCCTGAATCACGTCCATGACTAGCCTCGCCGCGCCCGAGACGCGCTTTTTTCGCCCGCTCCCCCTTCCCTCAGGAGGTCCGGCCTCTTCGTTTTCGTCGCTATCAGGGCCTTTTCGGACCGCCAGCGGTCGATCGCCCCATGATCGCCTCCACGCAGGACCTGAGGGACCTCGCGTCCGCGGTACCGTGTGGGCCTTGTATAGTGCGGAAAATCAAGCAATCCGTGCGCAAAGGAATCCTGCTCGGCCGCTTCTCCACGTCCCAACACGCCAGGCACGAACCTCGACACGGCATCGATGACCGCCATGGCGGGCAACTCTCCGCCGGTCAGCACCACATCCCCCACGCTCAGTTCCTCATCCGCCAGCCCCTCCCGCACGCGTTCGTCGACGCCCTCGTAGCGACCGCACAGCAGGATCAGCCGGTCGAGCGCGGAGAGTCGTCGGGCCACATCATGACCCAGCCGGCCCCCCTGGGGCGAGAGAAGGACCACGCGGTCCCTGGCCGCCGGGTAGCGCTCGCGAATCCAGTCCACCGCCTCGAAGAAGGGCTCGGGCTTGAGAACCATGCCCCCGCCCCCCCCGAAGGGAGCGTCGTCGACCTCGCGGTGCGGCCCCACTCCCCAGCGCCGAAGGTCGTGAAGGCGAAAAGAGACCGTCCCCACCCGACGCGCGCGGGCGAGAATGCCTTCGCCCAGCGGGCCCAGGAACGCACCCGGGAAAAGGGTCACGACATCGACGATCATCGCCGCCCCTCCCGCCGGTTCAGTTCGCGCAGCCCTTCCGGGAGGCGAACGTCGATCCGTCCGTCGCCCACGCGAACCCCCGTCACGATCTCTCTTGCCATCGGCACCAGCACCTCGTGCCCGTCCAGTTCCTCGACGACCAAGACGTCCGTCCCGGAGGTCTCGATCACGTCGATCACGGTCCCCAGTCGTCCACAGTCCTCGTCGTGAACTTCCAAACCGACCAGTGCCGCGACGTAGTAGCGGTCCGTGGGCAGATCGGGCACCGCGTCCGGCCCCGCCTGCAGCCAATATCCCCGCAGCGTCTGCGCCGCGCTCGGGTCGTCCACCCCCCTCAGCTTCAGCACCAGCCTGTCGCGGTAGGCCCGCGCCGCCTCGACCTCGAACTCAGCCGTCGTTTCTTCTCCGTCCTCCGGGCCGCGAAAGCTCGCTCGACGCAGCTCCGTCCACGGCTCGGCATCACCCGACACGATGCGAACGGTGATTTCACCGGATCGTCCGCGGAATCCGCTGACCCTTCCGATGATGAGCGTCCGCTCGTCTCTATTCGAGGATCTCGAGGACAACCCGTTTCCGAAGTTTCATGCCCGATGCGGCCAGGATGGTTCGGATGGAGCGTGCCGTCCTCCCCTGCTTGCCGATCACCTTTCCGAGATCCTCCTGGGCCACCTTGAGCTCCAGCACCGTCGTCTGCTCGCCCTCGATCTCCGTGACCTCGACCTCATCGGGCTGGTCCACCAACGCCTTCGCGATCAGCTCCAACAGTTCCTTCATGAGCTCTCTCCTGCCGAATTCGCGTCGCTGGAGATTCGGGTCAGCCAGCCCCTCCACTCGCCTCAGCTTGAGCCCCCTTTGCCTTTTCCAACAGGCTCCTGACCGTATCGGAGGGCTGGGCCCCCTTGCGGATCCATTCCTCGGTCCGGGCCACGTCCAGCTCCACCTTGGCCGGATCGGTTCCGGGGTCGTAGGACCCCAGGGTGTCCACGAATCGGCTCTGGGGGCTGGTCCGAGAATCGGAGACCACGACCCGGTAGAAGGGATCCTGTCTGGACCCCATCCGTCGCAGGCGTATCCTCAACACGTCAAACTTCCTCCCGGTGCGCCACAATCGAACTCCGGGCACCGAAATAGGGACAATATAGCCTATCGCCCCGGAAACGGCAGGCGAGCGCCCTTGCGGCCCTTGCCGGCCTGCATGGTTTTCATCATCCGCCGGATCTGAGCGAACTGCTTCAGAAGGCGATTGATCTCCTGGACGCTCTGCCCCGAACCCCGGGCGATTCTCTTCTTTCTGCTCCCGTTCAGGATCTTCGGGTGCGATCTCTCCTTGGCGGTCATCGAGTCGACGATGGCCATGACCCGGGTGATCGCCTTGGGATCGAGGTCCGCATCCCGGACGGCGCCCATCCCGGGGAGCATCGAGACGATACTCGACAGCGGCCCCATCTTCTTGAGCATCTTCAGCTGATCCCGGAACTCCTCCAGCGTGAACTGGTTCTTCCGTATCTTCTTTTCAAGCGCTTTCGCCTCGACCTCGTCGAAGTTTTCCTCCGCCTTCTCGATCAGGGTGAGAACGTCCCCCATGCCGAGGATGCGCCCCACCATCCGATCCGGTTGGAAAAGCTCGAACTCCGACGAACGCTCCCCGGTTCCGATGAACTTGATCGGCACGCCCGTGACGTGCCGGATCGAAAGTGCCGCGCCTCCTCGCGCGTCACCGTCCATCTTCGTGAGGATGGCTCCGGTGAGCTCCAGCGCCTCGTGAAACTCGCCGGCGGATCGCACCGCATCTTGACCGGTCATGGCGTCGGCCACGAAGAGGATCTCCGTGGGCGCAAGCGCCTCCTTCAGTGCCTTCAGCTCGTCCATCAGCGTCTCGTCCACGTGGAGACGTCCGGCGGTGTCGATCAGGACGGTGTCGAACCCGGTGCGTTGCGCCTCGAGCGCACCCGCGCGGGCGATCTCGAGGGGCGACTGCGACGCATCGTGGGCGTAGACCTTGAGGCCGGCACTGTGCCCCACCTTCTGAAGCTGCTCGACGGCCGCAGGACGGTAGACGTCCGCCGGTACGAGGTACGGGTACCGCCCGCCCTTCTTGAGCCACAGACCGAGCTTCACCGTGGTGGTCGTCTTGCCGGAACCCTGCAGTCCCACCATGAGGAAGATGGTGGGGGGCTTCGACGCAAAGCGCACCTGCGCGGGCTTCCCTGCGCCCAGCAGCTCCTCGAGCTCGTCGCGTACGATCTTCACGACCTGCTGCCCGGGGCTCAGGCTCTTGAGGACATCCTCGCCGACGGCCTTTTCGCGAACGACCTGCAACACGGAGCGAACCACGCTCACGTGGACGTCGGCCTCGAGCAGCGCGAGGCGGATCTCCCGGAGCGTGTCGCCCAGGATCGATTCGGTGACGCGCCCGTGGCCCCGCAGGGTCTTGAAGATCCCCTGCAGGCGTGTGGAAAGATCGTCGAGCACGCGGTTCCTCGATCGTGGACCGGCCGCAACCCGTTCTCCGGAAGCGCGGGACGGTCAAAACGGCAGATTATATCCGGGTTTCCCGGGGCCCGTCCACCGGGTCAGACACGCTCCAGTAGATGCCCCATCTTGTTCTTCTTGGCGCGGAGGTACTCGACGTTTTCCTTCCCCGGTGGGAGCTCCAGGGGCACGCGCTCGGCGATCTCCAGGCCGTAGCCCTTGAGCGCGACGTACTTGCCCATGTTGTTCGTCATCAGCCGGAGGCGACGGATCCCGAGTTCGTAGAGAATCTGGGCACCGACGCCGTAGTCGCGGTGGTCCGCCCGAAACCCGAGGGCCAGATTCGCTTCGACGGTGTCCTTGCTTTGGCTGTCCTGGAGCTCGTAGGCGCGGAGCTTGTTCGCGAGTCCGATTCCCCTGCCTTCCTGCCTGAGGTAGAGAATCGCGCCCTGGCCCTCCTCGGCGATCCGATCCATCGCCGTCTGAAGCTGAGCCCCGCAGTCGCACCGCATCGATCCGAACACGTCTCCGGTGAGGCACTCGGAGTGCACGCGCACGAGGACGGGATCCTCCGGCGCGGGATCGCCCATGACCAGCGCGACGTGGGTCTGGTTCTCGAGCTCGTAGCGGTACGCGTGAATCTTCCACTTCCCGTAGCGGTTCGGAAGATCCGGCGACGCCACCCGCGTCACCAGCCGCTCGTTCCGCATTCGATAGCCGATCAGGTCGGCGATCGTCACCATGCGCAAACCGTGCTCACGAGCGAACTCGGTCAACTGGGGCAAACGCGACATCGTTCCGTCGGCGTTCATCACCTCACAGATCACGGCAGCCGGCTTCAGGCCGGCCAGGCGGCAAAGGTCCACCGACGCCTCGGTGTGGCCGGCCCGTTTAAGGACGCCGCCCTTCGAAGCTCTCAGCGGAAGGACGTGCCCCGGGCGCGTGAGGTCCTCCGGGCCGGTGTCGTCACCGGCCGCAGTCCGGATGGTGTGGGCGCGGTCGGCCGCGGAGATCCCCGTGGTCACATTGGTTCGGGCCTCGATGGAGACGCAAAACGGCGTGCCGCGAAGCGTGGTGTTGTTCTCGACCATGAGGGGAACGTGAAGCTCGTCCAGTCGCTCCGGCGTCATCGACAGGCAGATCAGCCCCCGGCCGTGGGTGGCCATGAAGTTGACGAGCTCGGGTGTCACGAGCTCGGCCGCGCAGGTCAGGTCGCCTTCGTTCTCGCGGTCTTCGTCATCGAGGACCAGGATCATGCGACCCTGGCGGAGATCTTCGAGAGCCGCCTCGATCTCGGCGAAGGGAGCATCGTCGGGCGTCCGGTCGTGGGTCATTCGCTTCCTTGCCTTTCCGCCGCAGCGGGCGTTTTCCAGGTGCCCTTGTCGTGTTGCCTTAATCTATCAAGATAGCGCGCCAGGAGGTCGACCTCCACATTCAGGGCGCCTCCCGCGCGGACCTTTCCGAGGTTCGTGCGGGAGAGCGTCTCCGGAATCAGCGCCACCTCGAAGCTGTCGTCCGACAGCCCGGCGACGGTCAAAGAGACACCGTTCAGCGCGATCGACCCCTTGTAGGCCACGAACGGCGCGATCTCCGGAGCGAGGGCCACACGGAGCCGCACGTCCGCGCCCGTTCTCGTGAGCCGAACGACCTCGGCCACGGCGTCCACGTGGCCCTGGACGAGATGTCCCCCGAGCCGCTCGCCGAGCTGCACCGACCTCTCGAGATTGACCTGGTGCCCCGGACGGGCGCGGCCGAGCGTCGTGACAGACAATGTCTCCCGAACCACGTCGGCGTGGAATCGCCTTCCGGAGACACGTGTGACGGTGAGGCAGACCCCGTCGACGGCCACGCTCTCGCCAGTCGAGAGGTCAGAGGCCGGCAGCGACGGTGCCTCGATTCCGATCTTCACGGCTCCGCTGACCGGCCTGACCTCGCGGATCGTGCCCAGGGACTCGACCAACCCGGTGAACATCACACATCCTCTGAGGCGGTGCGCGTCAACTCCCCGAGAAGGAGCTGGTCTACGCCCAGGGGCACCCGTCGAACGCCGCTCAACCGCCACCCCTCGGCGGGTTGTTCGACCGACGGGCCATCGACCCAGGGCGTCCCGCCGCGTGCCCCGAGCAGGACCGGAGCCGAGAAGACCGCAGCGCCGTGGGCGGCGCCCTCCTCGAGGAACCACGAGGTCGTCCGACCGCCTCCCTCGACCAGGACCGACTGCACGCCGTCCCGCCCGAGGTCGTCGAGAACCGATCCGAGCTCCAGGCGCCCGTCGCGGGCCGGCAGCCGCCGGATGTCGGCACGCTCCGTGAGTCGCCCTCCGGGAGCCTCGGTGCTTTCCGGAGCATAGACTCGAGTGACGGGCCTCCCACCCCGCGGCTCGAAGACGCGGGCCTGGGGATCGAGATCGAACCCCGACGTCAGCACGACGCGCAGCCGCACGATCTCTTCGTCCCCGATTCGCGCCGTCAGGAGAGGATCGTCGCGGCGTACGGTACCGGCACCCACGAGCACCGCGTCATGCCGGAGACGAAGGCGGTGCGCGAAGCGTCTCGCCAGCGGCCCGGTGATCCAGCGGGAGCGCCCCTCCCGGGCGGAGATCATGCCGTCCAGGGAGACACCGGCCTTGAGGGTCACCCACGGACGACCCGTGGCGTGCCAGTGCAGGAAGGACCGATTCAGTGCTCGGGCCTCCAGCTCCAGCAAACCCGTGTCGACCTCCAGCCCAGCCTCCCGAAGAAGCCGGAAACCGCGGCCGTTGACCTTGGGATTGGCATCGGTGATGGAAGCCACTACCCGGCGGATCCCCGCGGCGACGATGCGGTCGGCGCACGGCGGCGTCCGACCGTGGTGGGCGCACGGCTCGAGGTTGACGTACAGGGTCGCTCCCCGGGCGAGGTCTCCCGCATCGCGTAGCGCCCTGACCTCGGCGTGGGGCTCGCCGCTCGCGCGGTGGAAGCCGGTTCCCACTGCGCGGTCGTCAGCTACGATGACGCAGCCGACTCTCGGATTCGGGCTCGTCGAGCCCTCGCCCAGTGCGGCCAGCGCCAGCGCCTGCTCCATCCAGTGCCGGTCGCGGGCTCGGGCAAGGCTCACGCCGCTTCCTCGTCACCCAGAAGCCCGTCGAGAAAGGCCTCGCGGTCAAAGTCCAGCAGATCGTCGATCGCCTCGCCGACCCCCACGTAGCGTACCGGGACCCCGAGCTGGCGGTGAATCCCGAGGGCCACACCGCCCTTGGCGGTGCCGTCGAGCTTGGTCAAGACGACACCTGTGATCGGCGCCGCCCGGGTGAACTCGAGCGCCTGGGCCACGCCATTCTGTCCGGTGGTCGCATCGACGACCAGCAGAACTTCGTGGGGTGCTCCCTCGACCTCGCGTCCCGCGACCTTGGCCAGCTTGTGGAGCTCGGCCATCAGATTGGACTTGGTGTGGAGACGCCCGGCGGTGTCCACCAGCACGGTATCGATGCCGCGAGATCGAGCCGCGCGCATGGCATCGAAGACCACCGCGGCTGCGTCGGCGCCTTCCCGCTGCTTGATCAGCTCGGCCTCGGCTCTCTCCACCCACCGCTCCAGCTGCTCGATGGCGGCGGCGCGAAAGGTGTCGGCGGCGGCGACCAGCACGCTTCGTCCTTCCGCGCGTTCCCGCGCCGCCAGCTTTCCTACCGTGGTGGTCTTGCCTCCGCCGTTCACCCCTACCACGAAAACCACCCTCGGACGGCCCTGCGATTGCTCTTCGCCTTCGTCGGCTCCGGGCAGGGCTGCAAGAAGCGCTTCTCGGACAGCCCCACGAAGATCCGCTCCGGCCAGACCCTCTCGGCGAGCGCGCTCGCGAACGGCGTCGACCACCTCCATGGCGAGGGACGGCCCGAGGTCTGCAGCCAGGAGACCGGCCTCGAGCTCCTCGAGCGCTTGCTCATCGACCGGCCGGCCCGCAACCGCCGTGCGCAGGGCCGAGGTGATCCCCCGGCGCGTTCGACTGAGCCCGCGTGCGAGCTTCTTGAACGGGTTGAAGCTCACGACTGTCCCATGAGCTTCAATAGCTCATCGGCCCGGACTGCGCTCTCGGTGCCCGGGGCGATGTCCAGAACGCGCTCGAGCTCCAAGGTGGCCTTGGGGAAGTTCTTGAGACGGAAATAGACGAACCCGAGCCGGTAGTGGTACTCGCCCGAATCCCGGTACTCGGGCAACGCGACCTCGTACTCACGTGCCGCCTCCTCGATTTTGCCCTGACGATCCAGAACGCCGGCGAGCTCGAAATGCGCGCGATAGTAGCTCGAATCGATCTCCACGGCGCGGCGCAACATCCCGAGGGCCTCGTCGTCCCGCCCCTGGGAAGCGTACAGCGAGCCGAGATTCATGTAGACCTTCTGCGGGGTGGGATACGACGCGTCCTTGAGGGCGGTGAGGTACTCCTGCTCGGCCAGCGACGGACGACCCGTCTCGGCGTAGAGCGCGCCGAGATTATTGTGAGCGTCGGTGAGGTAGGGGTCCAGTCTCAGCGCCTCTTCGTAGGCCGCCTCGGCCTCCGGGTAGCGGCCTGCGACAAAATGAATCTGGCCGCTGAAATTGTGAAGACCTGGGTTGTTCGGATCGAGATCGATGGCCTCCTGAATCGCCTCCAGAGCCAGCGTGGTTCGACCGGCTCGGAAGTACCCCTGCGCCAGGCGAACCTTGTTGGCCAGCTCGGTCTGCGGGTTCTGCTTGGGTGTGCTCGATCCGCCACAGGACAACGCCAGGAGAGTCAACATGACCACGACACAACCGCAAACGATTCGCCTCGACATCTTCACCCCCGCCTCGAAGGCCCGGACACGCTCGGGCGTGCCACCGCCCACGGCTGGATAACTCCGTCGAATCAGACTACCAGAGCGGCGACGATTCCCGAACCCCGCCTTCGGGACGGATTCCGCCCACCTAGCGACCGAACCAACGCGAGAGGAACGATCGGCGCCTCTCAGGCGTCTTCGCCTCGGGCAATTCGACGTCCTCGCCCCGTAGAAGCGCCCGTGGGATCTCGTCGGCCATCTTCCGTGCGAGCTCCTCTCCCACCTCGGAAGCCAGGGCCTCTACGGCGTGGCTCAGGATGGGCGGTCGCCCCCGAACATTGTGGGCGTCGGATGCCACGACGTGGATCAGCCTCTTGCGCACGAGCTCGCGTGAGAACTCCTGCGTCTTCCGGCCGAACCCCCCGAGGAGGCTGCCGGTGGTGATCTGTCCGTAGGCGCCGAGCCGAACGACCGCCTCGTAGTGGCTGATGTCGTCCTCGAAATACCGAATACGCTCGGGGTGCGCCAAGATGGGCACGATTCCGGCGAGCTTGAGCTGGAAGATCAGATTCTCGAGCCCCATTGGGTACTGGGTCAGTGAGAGCTCCAGGAGTAGCGTCTTGCCGTTGTTTCCGAGGGTCGGCGCCCGGCCGTCGAGGATCCGCTCGACCAGGTCGGGACAGATGTGAACCTCCGCTCCGGGCACCAGCTCGATGTCCACCGACTCTCGCGCCAGCCGCTCTCGGAGCGTCGCCGTCATCGCCTCGACCTCGGCTCGGTTGTTGACGTAGAAACCGTCACGGCAGTGCGGGGTCGCCACGATCGTGCGGACACCGTCGTCCGCGGCCATCCGCGCGAACTCGACGGCGTCGTCTTCGGTCTTCACGCCATCGTCGACGCCGGGAAGGATATGGGTGTGGATGTCGATCACGGCCCGTGCTCCTGGTAGCGAGGGTCGCCGGTCACGACGGACCCCCGTCTTCCGAGATCAGCGGCCGACTCATCAGGTGGGCCGACGCCTCGCCGGGAGACCGGTCCTCGTACAAGATACGGTACATCTCTTCGACGATGGGCATTTCCACTCCGGCACGTTGCGCCAGCTCTCGCGCGGCTCGCGTGGTCCGGATACCTTCGGCCACTCCGGACGAGTGCGACACGATCTCCTTGAGAATCTCGCCACGTCCGAGCGCCTGCCCGACATGACGATTCCGGGACAGACCGCCGGTGCACGTCGCGACGAGATCACCGACCCCGGCCAACCCGCTGAAAGTGGAAGGACGGCCTCCCAGCGCCAGCCCCAAGCGGGTGACCTCCGCGAGTCCGCGCGTCAGCAGGGCCGCCAGGGTGTTGTGCCCCATGCCCAGCCCATCGAGGATACCCGCGGCGATCGCGATGACGTTCTTGAGGGCTCCGGCGAGTTGCACCCCGACGACGTCCCGATTCGTGTAGACGCGCAGGCTGTCGCCTGACAGGAGCGTCTGGATCCGCTCGCCGAGCGCGGCGTTCTCGGAAGCGACGACCAGCGCGGTGGGCAGCCCCCGGGCGACCTCCGCGGCAAACGAAGGCCCCGAGAGCACGGCGTACCCACGGTCCCCACCCAGGATCTCCCGAGCGACATCGACGGGAAGGGCGAGCGTCTCTTCCTCGATGCCCTTGGTCGCCAGCACGACGGGCACGCCGGTTCCCACGGCCTCGGCCATGGCGACGTAGACCGCTCGCGCGTACTGCGACGGCACCACGCCGACGATCAGCTCGGCGCCCTCGAGGGCCTCGTCGAGTCGAGAAGTAGGCGTGACCGATTCAGGGATCGTGATTCCCGGAAGGTAGACCGGGTTGTCGCGTCGCTCCAGCATGCGTTCGACGAGCTCGCTCTCGCGCAACCACAGCCGCGCGCCGCTGCCGCGAGTCGCGAATCGAATGGCGAGGGTCGTTCCCCACCCACCGCCTCCAATCACCGCGACCGGTCGCATCCCGAGCCTCCTCCCTGACCGTGCGGCCTGTGGGTCAACCGCCCGCGTCATTGGACCCCCGCGCGGGGGACCCTGATGGTGCCACAGATCACGTCGGGACGTCGGTCGGGTCTGCCAACGGGAAGGCGTCCAGCCGGGTGTACTGCGGGCCTCGTGGGTCGAGCCGACTTTGAAAGAGAACGATCTCCCGCGCCTCGATCTCCCCCAGAACGGCGGCGTCCGACTCCGGAGGCGGCTCGGGACGGCCCCGGCGATCGGCTCGGGCGACCGTCAGGTGTGGCCGGAACGGCCTCGTCTCCGGACGAAAGCCCTGGGACCATGCCGCCCGCTCCACCGCCTCCGACAACCGCTTCAGGCCATCGGGCGGATCGATCCCGCCGACCCCCGCCCACAGCACACGTGGCGCGCCCCGCGGAGGAAAGACTCCCGTTCCACCGACCCGGAAGCGCACCCGCGGACACGAAGCGGCCGCGTCCCTCCAGGCTGCTCGTTGCCGGGCGTCGTCTGGCTCGGCCACCTCGCCGAGGAAGCGCACCGTCAGGTGGATCCCATCGGGTCGCACCCAACGCCAGCCCGTCAGCCTCGAGCGGAGCCGGTGCTGGAGCCTCTCGAGCTCCCGCCGTACGGAGTCGGGCAAGTCGAGTGCCAGGAAGAGTCTCATCGCGACCCGAGCAGCTGACGTCGCAGCAGGTCCAGGGCGGCGGTGACGGCTCTCCGCCGTATCAAGTCTCGATCACCCGGGAGCCAGACCACGCGTTCCGCGCACCCAGGGTCCGAATCGACCGCGATGTGGACCAGGCCGACGGGCTTTTCCGCGGTCCCGCCCGACGGACCCGCAATGCCGGTGATGCCGATCCCGAAATCCGATCCCAGGATCTTGCGGACTCCCGCCGCGAGCTCTCTGGCCACCTCGGCGCTGACCGCGCCGTGGCACTCGAGGGTCGCTCGCATTACCCCGATGTTCTCGATCTTAATCTCGTCGGCGTAGGCAACGACGCCCCCTCGGAACCAGGCGGTCGAGCCCGGGACGGAGGTGATCGCACCTGCCAGAAGTCCCGCGGTGCAGGACTCCGCGGTGGCCACGGTCATGCCCTGCGCCTCGAGGAGCGAGCCCGTGACCCCGGCAAGAGTATCGTCGTCCCGTCCGAACAGATCGTCTCCCAGGCGCTCCGTCACGGTGCTCTCGACCGCGTCCAGCTCCTTGGCCGTCTCGACCTGAAGAGCGACCTCGACCCCCTCGGCACCCGACAGGACCGTCACCCGCCCCCGCGGCATGGCATAGAGGTCCCGCACCCGTCGATCCACCCAGGACTCCGGCCGTCCTGCAACCTTGAGCACGCGCCGGACCGGCGCCTCCCCTTCGCCGAACAACGGCGCCAGGCTCCCGGAGTAGATGGTCTTGAGCTCGGCGGGCACCCCGGGCAGGACCGCCACGCGGGCTCCGACGGCTTCCACCAGGAAGCCGGCCGCGCTGCCGATCGGGTTGGCGAGCCAGACCGCTCCGCGAGGTCGGTCGGCCTGTCGCGCCTGCCGCGCATCGAACGGGAAGCCTCGAGCCTCGAAACGGGCCCGCAGCTCGGCCTCCATCCCCGGGTCGCGCTCGAGGGGCAGGTCGAGCGCGCAGGCGACCGCTTCCCGGGTTCGATCATCTCCGGTTGGCCCGAGCCCACCGCAAACGATCACCCAATCGGCTCGGGCGACGGCACTGCGCAGATGGCCGGCGATGCGTTCCTCGTCGTCGTCCACCAGCGCGCGGCCGACCACGCGAACTCCGGAGCGAGAAAGGCGCTCGGTGAGCCATTCGGAGTTGGTGTCCCGACGCCCGAGATCGAGCAGCTCGGTTCCGACCGCGATCAACTCGGCCTGCATCTTCTTCCCCGCCCCCGTCCTGTGGATCGCTCGGCGGATCGTGGCTACTCCGGAGGAAGAACCTTTTCTTGACTCCAGGGACGGATCCGCGACGCGAAATCGTCCGGCCCGACGATTCCTCCCGACACGATCAACTTGACGGCCTCCTCGATCGACATCTCGAGCACCAGCAGATCCTGGGGGTCGGCGAGGACCATCCACCCGGACGTCGGGTTAGGTGTCGTCGGCAGAAAGACCGGAATGGACGCGAGGATCGACGAGCCGGACGGCGCCCTGACGCGGAGCTCGCGTTCGGTCGTGACGAAACCGATCGTCCAGATTCCCCGGCGAGGGTACTCGACCAGCACCACCTTGGAGAAGGCCTTGGTGCCGGTCATGCTGAACGCATCGAGGAGCTGCCGGGCAGCACCGTAGATGCCCTTGACCAGCGGGATCCTGAGGATGCCCGCCTCGACCATCGCCAGGATCCGCTTTCCAGCGAGGTTTCCGGCCAGCAAGCCAATGAGGTAGATGCTCCCGGCGGTCAGGATGATCCCGATCACGGGAACGAGGACCCGCACCGGCCACAGGTGGAGCCCGGGAAGTTCGACCGCCTGCAGCACGGTCAGGACGAACGGAGTGACATTATCGTTGATGACGTCGAAGAGGAAGTTCAACAGCCAGACGGTGATCAGCATCGGAAGGAGGATCAGTAGCCCTCGACCGAGCTTGCCCCGAACGTGCGCGAAGATCCCGGCCCTCACGCGGACTCACCGAGATCGACGTCTCGCAGGAAGCGCCGGAAGTAATCCCCCGCCGAGACCAGGGCCAGCAGCAGCACCACCCACAGCGCCACAACGCCCAGGAAGCCGAACTGACCCCAGCGGTCCAGGGTCTTCGTGAGGATCAGCAACGAGATTGCCACGACCTGACTGCCCGTCTTGAACTTGCCCCACGGCGACGCCGGAATCACCAGGCCGCGGCTGGCCGCGATCGTCCGCATGCCGTTGACGACGAACTCACGGCCGACGATCACCACGACCATCCAGGCCGGCGCGAAGCGAAGCTCGACGAGGGCGATGAATGCCGACGCCGTCAGGAGCTTGTCGGCGAGCGGATCGAGCAGTTGACCGAGGGTGGTCACCTCGCCCCGTCGCCGTGCGAGCCAACCGTCGAGCCAGTCGGTGGACGCGGCCGTGAGGAAGATCACCAGGGCGACCATCTCCCTCCAATCGGACAGCCAGTCCATCACGTGCGCCAGCCATCCGGCGTACTCGACGCCTTGAACGGAGTCCTTGACCCACGCGGTGGCCCACGGGGGCGTCAGAAGGACGACGACGAGCAGAGGAACCATGAAGATGCGCAGGAGAGTGAGCGAGTTGGGCAGGTTGAGCCGCATCGGCGCGAAAGGTACCACGCCCTCGACGTGCCGGGCAAACGACCGGCCCTCAGTCTTCCTCGCGCGGTCCTCGACCGAGGGTGGTCTCGATTTCCTCGATCTCTCGAAGGAGGCGATGGGCCTCCTCCGTGTCGCCCCTGCGGATGGCGATTCTCGCGAGCTGGTAGCGGGCCTCGACGTCCGCGGGATCGACCTCGAGCGCGCGCCGGAAGGCCGCCACGGCGGCAGGGTTCTCCCCCGTGGCGAGGTAAACCCGCCCGAGGCTGTCCCACGCCGGGCCGTTTGTGGGGTCCTTGGCAAGAACCGCCGCCAGCACCTTCCGTGACTCTTCGAGCTCGCCGTGCATCATGAGCGCGCGGCCGTACAGGAACGGCAGCGTCGTGACACGCGGCAAGGCGCCCAGCCCCTCGCGAAAGGTCTCGATGGCACGTTCCATCTCGCCGTTGCGAACGAGGAGCTTCGCGAGCAAGGCATACGCCTCTTCCGACGCCGCGAGGGCCAGCGACCGTCGGTAGGCCTCCTCCGCGGCGCCCGGCTCGAGGGATTTTTCCAGCATGTAGCCCCGGTAGCTCAGGGCCTCCGCGGCCAGTTCCGGGTAGCGCTCGGCGACGGCCGCGAAGTAGTCCGCGCCGTGCTCCGGCTCGCCGACCTTGATGAAGCAGACGGCGGTGGGCTGCAATGCTCGCCGACACGGCGCTGCTTCGCCGCACGCTGCCGTCAGTGCTTCCAGGGCCTCCTGGTGGCTTCCCTCGTCGAGCAGCCGCAACCCTCGCTGCAGGCTCGGTGAGGCGATCCCGGGGTCCCTGCCCGGATCCGGCGCCCCGCTGCAACCCGCAGCAAGCAGGACCGACACGACCAGCGTTCCGCTCGTGCGCCTGCGAGTCGAGAGCCAGCTCCATCCCCAGATCAGCAGCGTCGCAACCACGCACGCCTTCGCGAATGCGTCAGCGCTTCGCGAGTAGACCGTCGGTTCTCCCGACGCCACGCGCACTCGATCGATGAGGACCCCGGAATCGAACGTGGTCCGGCCACGCTCGCCGAGCAGCAGGCTTTGCACCCGACCCGCGGGATCGATGAACCCCGAGATGCCCGTGTTGCCGGCGCGCACGTAGGCGAGACGACTTTCCACCGCCCGGAAGATGCAGATTCTCAGCAGTTGCTCCTGCACCGGACCGCCGACGTCGCCCTCGCTGGTGATGTTGACCAGGAAGCGAGCCCCGGCCCTGCCCGCCTCCGCGGGAAAGGGCGGGTAGGCATTCTCCACGCAGATCAACACCGAGAACGGGAACTCGCCGTCGTCGGTGGGCAGGCCGAGCAAGACCATCCCCTCTCCGGCGACTCCCGTGGGCAAGAAGCCCCAGCTCTTCCGTGTCAGGATCCGGTGACTCCGATGAAGCGCGGGTGCGAGTCGCCGTAACAAATCATCCTGGGGTACGTACTCCGACCAGGGGAACAGGTAGGTCTTGGCGTAGGTCCCGGCGATCGTTCCGTCGCGGGTGAGCAGAAACGCGGTGTTGGTGGTGCGTCCAGGGTGCCCGACCGGAAGACCGAGCGCGCCCACGAGCAGGGCCGCGTCCTTTTCGGCGGCAAGCCACCGGAGATCCTCGAGATAGGGTCCACCGCGCCGGATGTCGTCCATGATCGCGTTCTCAGGCCAGATGATCATGTCGACCTCGCCGGCCGGGACCTTCTCGTCGGTCATCAACAACTGGGTCAGGTGAACGCCGCGGAGGTTTCGGATCGTGTGGAGGACGTTCGGCTGGACGACGGCCAACCGCGGGCCGTCGAGGAGCTCCAGGCCGCGCAAGCGCACCGCACCATACGCCCAAACGGCAAGGAACAAGCCCGCGAGCACTGCCACCGAGACCACGATGCGGGGGCGTCCCCAACCCCGGCGTGGAGACCACCCGTGGTCCCGCAACGAGAACCCCAGGTCGGACAGCAAGCCACTCACGGCGGCGACCAGGAAGGAGACGCCGTAAACGCCGGTGACGTCGGAGATCTGCGCGAGGTGGGTGAAGCGCGCCTGGGAGTACCCCAGGCGGTAGAGATCGAAGTGACCCACGGTCACCTCGGCCCGCAGCCACTCGATCGCCACCCAGATCAGCGGTACGGTCAAGACCCGCGGCAGTGCGAACGAGCGGTGGACTCGCCTCAGGATCGGCGCAAACGGCATCCAAGGCACCACGCAGATGAGGCCCATGAAGACCGGCGCGATCCACCCGTAGCCGTAGCAACCGGGATAGAGGGCGATCCAGGTCGCGAGCGCGCCCAGGAAGTAGTAGACGACCGACACCGACGGTCGTCGGTCATCGGTGTAAAGCACCACCCAGGGCAGCAGCGCGAGGTACGGCAGGCGGGCGAGCGCGGGATGCCGGACGTAGATCCCCAGGACGAGCGCGGGCAGGAATGCCAGTGCCAGAGCGGCCCCGATCCGGCCGGCGTGTTGAAGCCTCGTACTCACTGGGGAAACAAGATACACGCAGTGCCGGAGCGATCCACTCGGCGTGTGGATCGTCCGGCTTACTCAGGCTGGGAGGTCCGGGACTCTATTGCCCCATCTCATTCGAGCCGCCCTCCGGCTCTCCCACGACCATGTTCCCGAACGGAGTGATGTCGTCGTTGATCGTGTCCGGCATCGCGAAGACGATATCCGTGTAGCGGGGACCGTTCGGGGTCCTGTAGGCAACCCGAATCGCCGACCCCTGGAAGCTGATGGCAGGGGAACGGCTATCGACGGCGGAATCGGAGACCGGGATCGGGTCCATCCACCGCGTCGACAGGAAGACGCTGAAGTAGATGCGTCCGTGGCCGCCCTCGTTTCGCCACCACGCCATGTACGGGCGACCCACCGGGTCGAGCGTGATACTCGGCTCCAGGTCATCCCCCGCACGGCTGGGGGCCTGCTCGACCCATGCGATCGGTTCCCAGGCGCCATCCCATCCCCAACGCGACCACGCCAGGTCGTACTCGGAACCGTTCCAACGGCTCCACACGGCCCACGGGTGGTTCATGTCGGTGGAGCTCTCGACGATGACCGGCCGGAGATCGCCGTTGGCGTCGCCCCCGGGATTCAGGGGCACGCGGTTCGGCGGATAATTCCTGGCCGACCAGATCTTGAGCTTCTTGGCCGAGGCGTTCGTGAAGATCACGGTGCGAACGTAGTTGTCGAACGCATCGACCTCGGCCGACACCTCGGCATGGGTCCGGGGGATCATGCTGCAACCGATGAGCAACGCCCCCAGCATCACGGCGGCGGCGATATTACGCTTCCTGTGCATGGCTCCTCCGGTTCTTCTCGATATATCGATCGAAGTCGTCGACTTCGGGGAATCGACGCTCGATCAACGAGCGTAGATGCCTCAGACGCCCGAAAGCGATTCGTTCGCGCGTCGGATTCCTCTCTTCGCGTGCGATTTCCCAACGCCGGTAGGCGTTGAGGAACAGAATGTCCTGGTAGCTTCCTTCGGAACGGGACGCAAGCCCGTCGGATTCCGCGAAGCCCTTCAGCGCGGCGGCATGATCGCCCCGCTGAAGTCTCGCCTCGGCGAGTCGCGTGGTGGCCAGGGCTGCCACCCGTCGGAACCCCCGTTCGCGAGCCAGGCGGTAGGCCTCCTGGATTCGCGTCACCCCGTCGTCGTAACGGTGCACGCTCACGAGGCAACCGCCGAGATTGGTCAACAGGGTGGCACACATCTCCTCGCGGCCCCCCATCTCTTCCAGGATCTCCAGCGCGCGTTGGTAGTACGGGAGGGCGCGCTCCGGCTCACCCTCGTCGTAATGGATGTTGGCCAGCGTGTTCAGGACACTCGCCTGAGTCTTGAGGTCGCCGTCCTCGGCGGCGAGGTCGAGGCATTCCCGAGCCATGACCGCCGCCAGATACCGATCGGCCAGCTCGCGATAGACGTAGCTCAGTTGCAGGAGGGTCTGGATCCGGGTTCGCATCGGGACGTGAGTACGATCCTTGAGGATCGACCGAAGCTCGTACTCGGCCAGGGATAGCTTGCCCATGACCCGGAGCGCCGTCGCCATCCTCCAGCGGGCCTCGACGATCTTCTCGTAGGTGTCGGCGCGAGGAGACTCTTCCGCCACCTCCAGGGCTCGCTCGAAGGTCACGAAAGCCCGTCCGTGCTCCCCCCTCGAAACGAGGACCGCGCCCAGGTTGAGCAGGGCGTCGAAGTCGTCGTCATCGGGCTTCTGCGACTCGTACTGCTCCAGATCGAGCACGTCCGAGAAGTTCTGGACCGATACGTTGAAAATCCTCGCCAGGGCCCTCAGCTTCTCGAAGGACGGCAGCGCCTTGCCCTTCTCGAAACGGCTCAGCTGGGAGTTATCGATACTCTCCCCCAGCTCGAGGGCGCGTTCCTCCACCCGACGAAGCGTGTAGCCGTAGCCTTCGCGGAGTCGTCTCAAGTAGACACCCAGCTTGACCGAGGCCGCTCCGCCCCTGTCTGCGGGACTGGACACCGCTCGGGACCGCCCCAGGTCCCTAGACGACGCCATCCCGGCCGTTGGCAGGCTCATGTTCTCTCCCCCCGGCAACGAGCGCTTCTCGTGGCCTTGTGTAGTTGAGGTATCCCACTGAGGTGAGGCTGTCAAGGTGGAATATCGAGACTCCGCTTGATCTGCGGACCCCCAGTCCGCACTTGACGCCCACCCGACCTCCCCGTAAACTCTAAATTCACTCTTGGCACGGCTTTACGCGCAGGCTCCCCCCTTGGAGCCGCATGGCGGAGGTGGCGCCTCGTGTCCCGCGTTCGATTCACGAGCACCGAGGTTCCGGGCCTCTACCGCCGCATCGGATTCGATGCGGAGCTGGAGTTACGAGCGTTCCGATGTCTCGGAAACCTCGACCTGGACGGGTGCCGCTCGTCCTTCGGGCGGTTGATCGACGGATTGAACTTCGAAGCGATCGGGTCCCGCCACCGCGAGTCGTGCCTCCTGGTGCTCGACGTCCTGCAGGAGGCGAATCGCCGTCTCTGTCGGCCTTCCTCGAATCGACGGGCCTACCGGCTCAACCGTACTCGGCTGATTCGGCAATTCTCCGCCCTCGACGATCCCGAGGACGCCCGACGAGCCTTCATGCCGGCCCTGAACCGTCTGCTCGCCACGGTGCAGCCGGAGAAGCCCACCACCCATCACATGGTTCACGCCGCCCAATCTTTCATCGACGAGAGCTATTCCCGGCGAATCTCGCTGTCGTCGGTGGCTTCCCACCTGCACGTTTCGGGCAACTACCTGTCCCGGGTATTCAAGAGAGAAACCGGAACGACCCTGACCAGCTACATCCATGGGGTCCGCCTCGAGCACGCGCTCGTGCTCCTCGCCAACGGAGGACGCAGCATCTCCGAGATCGCGTACCTGGTGGGCTACCAGAATTACCGGGACTTCTACCGTAACTTCGTGAAATACAAGAAGGCCTCACCCCGTCAGTTCCAGCGCCGCCTGGCGCCGGAGCCGTCGAAGGGAGAGAGGATTTCCGTCGAGGGCGCCACGCGGTGAAAAACAGCTTCCGGTGGGTGATTCTCTTCTGTGCGGTCGCAGTCGTTGCGGCCCCCCTCGGGCATGCGAACGATGTCGACGTGCCGGCGACCGCCGAAGGCCCGGGCGTGCGAATCAACAGATTGCTGAAGCTCCAGGGGCAGGGCGAGGCAGCGATCGTCGCGTGCCGGGAAGCCCTCACCGACGCCGAGCCGAGCGTCCGCTCCGCCGCTGTCCAGTTACTCGCCGAAGAGGCCGGAGCTGCCGCGGTAGCCAGCCTCGCACCGATGGTCGACGACCCCGACGAGAACGTCGTCACCTCGACGGTGATCGCACTGGCCGAGATCGGGGGCGAGGAAACGCTTGACCCGTTGCGCCGCGCCCTGGCCTCGTCGTCACCGTGGGTCCGGGGCCAAACCGCCGCCTACATCGCCGAGAATCAACGCCGTGCGCTCGTTCCGGACGTCGGTCAGCTCGTCTCCGACAACAACCCGCACGTCCGATTGGCGGCGGTAGAGGCGCTGCGGGCGATGTCCGACCCCGCGTCCCTCCCGTACCTCATGGCGGCCACCGCCGATGTCTCCGAGGAGATCTCGCACGTCGCCCTGGGCGCCCTCGTGAACCTCGGGGATCGTCGCGCCCTCAAGAGGATCGTCTTGCTCTCCGAATCCGAAGAGGCCGAGATCCGCCATGAGGTCGCCAAAGCGATCGTGGCATTCGGTGTCATGGGCGACTATCCCGAGGTCGTCGATCGTCTGGCCTCCGACCCGGCCCCGATGGTCTCGCGCGGCCTCGCTCTCGAGCTCTACGATCACCCCTCTCCGGATGCGCTGCCGTTGTTGCGGAAATTCGCGGCGGCCGAAGATGCCAGCCTGCGCCGGCTCACGGTCCGCGCGCTGAAGGTCGATCCGTCACCCGCAGCCGACGAGCTGTTGCTCTCGATGGTCTCCGACGCCGACGACCAGGTGCGGGCCGCGGCGGTACTGGCCCTCGCCGCGAGGGATGCTGCGGAAACCGTCTCGGCCGCGAGCGGGCTCGTGGGCGACCCGTCGCCGACGGTCCGCGGCAGCGTTGCCGTCAGCCTGGGCGCGCTGGGAAGCGTCGAGGGGCTCGCGGTCCTGGAGGATCTCGCACGCGACGCCGACACGACCGTTCGAATCTCCGCCATCAATGCCGCCGGGAGGATCGGATCTCCGGCAGCCATCGGTGTGCTCTCCTCGGCTCTCAAAGACAAAAGCGCCATGGTGCGCGTCGAGGCGGTGCGAGGACTGGGCAACATCGACGACCCCAAGGCCGCGAAGGCCCTCCGGAAGGCCGCGAAGAGTCCCGATCTCCAGGTTCGCCTCGAGGCGATAGCCGGGCTCGGGAAGGCGGGCGACGCCAAGTCCGTCGCCCTCCTCGAGGGTCTCGTCGACGACCCCGCCGAGTCCGTCCGTCGCGCCGCGCGCGAGGCTCTCGACGCGGCACCCCCTTCCAAACCCGCCGACTAGGCTTACGGACAGGGGTCCGGGTCCGGCAACGACGCCGAGCCGTCTTCCAGCCCGTCCCTCGAGTCCGGCGCCGCGGTGCTGTCCCCGTAACTTCCTGTGCCGCACACATTTTGCGCGCGCACCAGGAAATAGTGGCCATCCCCTGCCGGCGGGCTTCCACTCACGTCCGTGAAGGGCGTGTTCCCATCGTTGTCCTGGAGACAGGCAGCGCTCCGGTAATCACCCTCGGCGCGGAGGGCGGCGAGCGATCCGGTGACCAGGTCGTAGGCGGTTGACGGGCCGGCGGCGGCGTCCTGGCTCAGCCACGTGACGACCACATCCGTCCCTCCTCCGCGGGCCAGTTCGATCCCGGCAACCTCGCCGGGCACCGCCCACACGGTGGCGTCGAGCTGAGCGCAGTCGCTGCCGTCCACGGTGCCGTCGCCGTCGTCGTCGGGGTCGCCGAGATCGCAGGCGCCGTCGCTGTCGGTGTCCAGGCCGTCGTTCAACGGGTCGCTGTCCGACAGCGGCCCGAAGCCGTCGCTGCCCACAGCGCAGTCGTCGCAACCGTCCCCGTCGGTGTCCCCGCACAGATCCGGGTTGTCCCGAGCCGTATCGACCGAGTCGGCGATGCCATCGTTGTCGTCGTCGAGGTCGCAGGCGTCTCCCTCGGTGTCCGAGTCGAGATCTTCCTGCCCGAGGTTCGGAACGAAGTCACAGTTGTCGCAGGCATCTCCCAGGGTATCGAGATCCGAGTCGAGCTGCGACGAGTTCGGCGTGCTTCCACAGTTGTCACACAGGTTTCCGACGCCGTCCGAGTCCAGATCTTCCTGTCCCGGATTGACGTCGCGGATGCAGTTGTCGTCGCACGCGGTCGTGTTCCCGCCGACGCACGTGTTGTCCCCGATCACCGTACTGCTGTCGCCGTCATCCAGGATGGTGTCGTCGTCGTCGTCGTCGTCGCAGGCATCCCCCTCCAGGTCGCCGTCGGTGTTGGCCTGATCGGGGTTCCAATCGCCGCCGCAGTTGTCACAGAGGTTGCCGACCCCGTCGAGATCAACGTCGGCCTGACCCGGGTTCGGCGTGTTGACGCAGTTGTCACAGGCATCGCCCAGGCCGTCGCCGTCGGACTCCGACTGGCCCGAATTGGGCGTGAAGTCGCAGTTGTCGTTGACGTCAGGAATCGCGTCGTCATCGTCGTCGGAGTCGCACGGGTCCCCCTGTCCGTCCCCATCGAAGTCGGCCTGGCTCCCGTTCGCGATGGTGGGACAGTTGTCGCAAGCGTCACCCTTCACATCGGTGTCGCTATTGGTCTGATCCGAGTTCGCCGTCTCCGAGCAATTATCGCAGCTATTGCCGACGCCGTCGGCGTCCGAGTCGAACTGGCCGGGGTTGGCGGTCGTGCGACAGTTGTCGTCGCACAGCACGTTGTTCCCGCCGGTGCACGGCGCATCCCCGATCGTCGTGCTGAGGTCCCCGTCGTCGAGGATTCCGTCCTCGTCGTCGTCGTCGTCACACGCATCACCCGCGGTATCGAGGTCGGTATCGAGCTGGGAAGCGTTGGCGTCCGTCGGGCAGTTGTCGCACGGGTCCCCCACGCCGTCCATATCGGTGTCGGTCTGGAGCGGATTGGAGAGCCCGGGACAGTTGTCACACGCCTCACCCACGGAATCGCTATCCACGTCCGCCTGGTTTGTGTTCTGGACGAACTGACAGTTGTCGTCGCAGTCGGCGGTGTTTCCACCGGTGCAAGGCGTGTCGCCGATGACGTCACTCAGGTCTCCGTCGTCCAAGATCAGATCGTTGTCGTCGTCGTCGTCGCAAACGTCGCCGAGCAGGTCGAGGTCGAGCAGATTGAAGTCGTAATCGTTGTTCAACTGGTCCGGGTTGGCGTCGCCGGTGCAGTTGTCACACGCGTTACCCACCGCGTCGTTGTCGCTGTCGTTCTGATTGGGGTTGCTGACAAGCGGGCAGTTGTCGTCGCAGTTGGTAAACGCACCGCCGACGCACGGGTTGTCGCCCGGCGTCCCGCTGCCGTCGCCGTCGTCCAGGCGACTGTCGTCGTCACTGTCGGGATCGCAGACATCCCCCAGGCCGTCACCCTCGACGTCCTCCTGTCCCGGGTTGTAGTCACGCTGACAGTTGTCGTCGCAAGCCGCGAACTGTCCGGTGATGCAAGGGTTGTCGAGGGTCGAACCCGAGCCGTCGCCGTCGTCGAAGATGCCGTCGCCGTCGTCGTCGCCGTCGCAGAGATC
>Ga0316191_10000353_pt1 | contig 29418 bp, 18 predicted proteins | sample Eddworburr2cm_MG_FD_204928 | JGI IMG/M metagenome (GOLD analysis project Ga0316191, IMG submission 204928) | Coastal sediment microbial communities from Maine, United States - Eddy worm burrow 2 cm | ecosystem: Environmental > Aquatic > Marine > Coastal > Sediment | place: USA: Maine...
TGGGGCGGGTTTTGCCACGGGTTACGAGTCGTTCAGTTTCAAGATCAAGTCGGACAATCTGCCGAACAACACCATCATTGTGAAGCTTGAGCAGGGCGGTGAGTACGGCAACGTGTTGCTGACGGACGCCTCGGTATCCACGCCGCTAGGCAACGGCTGGTACCAGGTGGTGCTGCCGATGAGCGATTTCACCAACGTTGATCCTGCGGTCGGTATCCTGTTTGAGGCAGTTGGTCCGCAGACAGTGGATGGTGGTACGCCATTCAGCTTCCTGGCTACCGACATTGGCTTTAATAACCCTGTTGCCGTGGGCGGTGGTGACCTGGTCCCCGATGGTGGCTTTGAAGCTGCCGGGGCGTCGGGTCTCCAGCCACCCTGGTTCGTGTTCGAGAACGGTGGGACGGTGAGTGTTTCGGACCTCAACAGTAATGGCGGCACGTACGCGGCCAGGCTGCAGGCCGATGCGAGCTCAGGCGTGGCGTCATTCCCGATACTCAAGGTTGAGCGTCTGGGAACTGGATCACTGACGAACGGCGGGCCGGTCACCGTTTCGTTCGACGCGATCGATGTCGACAACGTCGGCGTTGGCAAAGTCTTTGTTGCAGAGTTTTTCACTGAGCGGAGTGATCCCCCCGGTGGCGCAACCAACGAGGTGCTGCTGGGCGGTTATGGTTTGAGCGGGGCTTGGCAGACCTTTAGCTTCAACACCAACCTGGGTGCTGATGCTGCCGGTGGCGTGTCGTTGTTGTTCAAGGCCGACTGTGGAGCAAACCCGGTCTGCACCATGGACGTGTTCATCGACAACGTCTCCATCACTGTTCCATGAGCGGTTGGGTAACGACAATGCAAACATCCAGCTTTCACCAAGAAATCAATTCCAAGAAAAGAGTAGTCGCTATGGCGGGATTAAGCTTCTTCAAACGCATGATGAAACTCGGCAGCTTGCTGGCGGTCGTGCTGGTGCTCTGCGCTCCGCTTGTGAGCCATGCGCAGGTGAACAAGGTCGATGTCGTCAAGAGCGCCGATGGCTGGCGACTGCAGGTTGACGGCGATGACTTCTACATCAAGGGCGTAGTGTGGGGCTATACGCCGCGAGGGCAGAATTACACCTACAACCTCTTCGGACAGAGCGACGACGAGATTCGGAAAATCCTCGATTACGAGTTTGGCCTGATGTCCGCGATGGGCGTAAACGCCATTCGCAGCTTCACGATGATTCCGCCCAAGTGGGTAGAGTACATCTACCGTGAGCACGGCATCATGTCGGTGGTCAACCCGCTGATGGGTCGCTACGGCTACAACGTCGACGGCAAGTGGATTCCGTTCACGGACTATTCGGATCCCCGGACGCGTGAAGTCCTGAAGCGGGACATGCAGGACTTTGTCATTCGCTATAAGGACACGCCGGGCGTGCTGATGTTCGCATTTGGCAACGAGTCCAACTACGGCCTGTCGTGGTCCAGCTTCGAGATCGAAAACCTGCCGGAAGGCGAGCAGAATGCGGCCAAGGCAAGGTATCTCTACAGCTTGTGGAACGAGGTCATCGAGGCCGGCAAGACCGTTGCACCCGACCACCTGTTCACGATCGTCAATGGCGACATCCAGTACATCGACCTGATCGCGGAACTCGTTCCCTCGATGGACCTTCTCGGCACCAATGCCTATCGAGGCCCGAGCTTCACCGACCTGTGGGCGCGCGTGAATGAAAAGCTCGACCTGCCGGTCGTGTTTTTCGAATTTGGCAGCGATGCGTTTAATGCGCGCGAGTTCCGCGAGGATCAGCGTGCACAGGCGATGATTCTCAAGGACCAGTGGCAGGAGATGTACAGCAAGGCTGCTGGCAACGGCGAAGAAGGTAACTCGATTGGTGCGTTCATCTTCGAGTGGCGCGACGAGTGGTGGAAGTATCTGCAGATCGAGCGTCTCGATATCCAGGATACCAACGCTTCGTGGTCGAACCAGGCGTACCTGTTCGACTGGGCCGAGGGCAAGAACAACATGAACGAGGAGTGGTTCGGCATCACCGCCCTCGGGCCGATGAACTCTGAAGGCGTCTCCGTCGCAAGGCCGAGGATGGCCTATGACGTGATGCAGGCAATCTTTGGCATGGACCCGTACGCGGCAAACAAGCAAGACATCAATCGCATGTTTGCGAATATGGATGTCGGCCGCTTCGAGTTGCAGGGCGACGTGCGCCTGGTCAAGGCCGAGCTGGAGGAGCAGAAAAGGAAGCTGCAGCTTACGGGCGGCCGTCTGCAGGGCGAGATGGTCGTTCGCGGCAACGACCTGGGAATCGATGAGGTTGGCGAAAACTCGCTCGAGTTCTCGAACGGCGAGATGATCTTCCTCGACTTCGAATTTCAGCCGACTGACAAGGTCAGCGGCCAGGCGTCATTGAATATCCTCGGCAACGTTGCCGACAAGCGAGACCTCGAGTTCACGTATGGCGATCGCGGCTTGCCGCTCGTCATAGTGGAAGCGGGGACCATATTCGAAGACCTGGAGGGCCCCGTCGTTGTTGAGCCCGTCGTAATCGAGGATCGTAACCGTGTCGAGATCTATGATTTCAATGCGAAGTACGAGGGCGAGGATCTCGATGTAGAGGCTTTCTACCACACATCCCGATTCCACTGGGGCTACGAGGGCGATCAATTCGGCCTGCTCCGCGAGGCAACCGACATTGCCGGTATCGACATCTGGGATCAGAAGGCGCCCGCTGGCGTCGAGGTTACCGGCAAGGGCAAGTACGGTGGTGTCACGCTGCTCTTTGGTCCTGAGGTCTATTGGGGTGCCAACCCGAAGTTCATCGTCAAATACGACTTCAAGCTTGCCAGTTTCGACTGGACCTTCATTCACTCGGAGGACCTGGCGCGTCGTGCTGAGGCCTCTGGCGTGGCCGAAGCAACGACAAGGCAGTCCCGACAGTCGACGCTGACCGCTGAGCGTGAGTTCTCGAATGGCATGAAACTCGAGCTCGGCGGTATCTGGGCCGCGAGCGAGAAGGTGGATGAAACATTTAGCTGGGTCGACGATGCGGGCAATGTCTATCGCGACAAGATCGAAATGAAGGACACGCTCGGCTTCAAGGCGAAGCTCACGCTCCCGTGGAATGAAGCGTACGTGCAGGCCCACCACGCCGGACTCGTGGCCGATGGTGGCCACGTCCACAGGACATGGGGCGTGACCGACCCGAGCCGCCTGCCTTATTCGGGCATGGGCAACAAGGAGGAGTACGAGGTCGGCATGATCCTGCGCTTCGGGGATTTCATGCTCTACCCGCGCGCGATGTATCGGGATAATCTCGTGGACGCCAATCCATTCATCCCGCCGGAAAGCGCCAACGGGATCCTTGTTCCGGGCACCCGGCCGCGCAACACTGACGACGACCCGTTTGCCGTGCTGGGCAATCGCGAGGCGCGTTCGGCAGAAATGTACCTGACCTACGATCCGACGGCTGCGACGCAGTTCTACGACTGGGACAACGACTGGCGTGAGGACGCCAAGTTCGCGTTCAACATTGGCGGCACGTACACCGAGCTCCCGAGCGCAACGGACGCCTACCTGTTCTTTTATACGCCTGCCGGAACGAACCTCCCGTTTAGTGCGGGACTGCCGGCCGAAGACGTCTGGGGAATTTCCAGCCGCATGGTGTTCAATCCGAACCCGAATGCGAAATACATCGTCAAGCTCATCAGGGGCTTCGAGCAGTCGTCAGGCAGCCCGGAAAGGGACACGCGCGACTACTGGCAGTTCCACTGGAAGGCCGAATTCAAGCGCAAGCACGTGTTTGAGGGCTTTTTCATGAAAGATGCCTGGGGACCGTACGATTTCTACCGGCAGTTCAATGTCGCCTTCCGCGAGCAGATCAAGCTGGACTACTCGGTGCGCCTGGGCACGTTGGGGCAGATTGGTTCCGTCCGCGACGAAGATCGCGCAACCCGGGTCGGCTTGCGGTTGTTGTACCGCTCGTATGGCGAGGAGAATGTATCCGAGCTGGAGGAATTCGGCGACTACCAATTCTCGACCAATTTTTACTTCATTTATCGTTTCTAGGATCAGGCATGCTTAGCTTAAGGATTTACGACAATGAGAAACCATAACCGAAGAGGGGCTCAGCCGGCGTTATTCAGGGCCGCTGCAATACTCTTGATGGGCCTGGCGGTCATGATCACGGGCGGTTGCAACAGCGAGCGCGAAGCAAGCGACAGCCAACTCGTCAATTTCATCAAGCTGCCGACCGACACCGTGCTCAACCTCTACTGTGAGAATGTCGGCATTGCTGACGATCCCTGCGTTCTCGACGATCCCGAGAATCCGTATGCAACGACGACGATCATCGAGCAATCTGCAACCACCACCGGGAACAAGTTCGACCTTTTCAACGCCATCCCTAAGGGTCCCACAGGCGCGAAAGCCCGATTCTACCTCTGGGCCACGGCACTCGCGTACAGGCAATCCGGCGAGAACCAGTACTACACCGCGCTGGCTTTGCACGAACTGTTCGACGCGAACAGCACTGCGATTGGTGACCAGGGGTCCGAGGACGAGTTGATTCGGGAGCACGCAAAGAAAGCCTATCGCTCTGTTCTCGACAACTTCTTCGGCTCTGTAACCGTATTTAATTGTTTCGAGTGTGGGCCGATTTCAGACGGAGAGTTTCCCCAGTACGCCGTGCCGCTCAATGAGCGGGTTGCGGACCACCTGTATCGAACGGAATCGACCAATTTCGTGTCCCCGGCCGCGCCGAACGGTCTCAGGCGGCTGGTTCCTGGCAGTCCCATCCTGGTTCAGGAACTGCTGCTTCAATGGGGCTATTCCTACCAGCCTTGCACGGACCTGCCTGCTTGCACCAACGGCGTCGTCGGCGTCGGTGAATTCTAGCCGCTGCATGCGCGCAAATGCACAGGCTTAAAGCCATATGGGCCCTGCTACTCGCGGGGCCCTTCTTGTTTGGCGGGAGCGTCATGGCCGAGGCCATACCAGTTGAACTCAGAGAGACCGAACAGGGCTGGCAGCTGCTGCGCGGCGGCGAGCCGTATTTCATCAAGGGAGCCGGGGGCAGCGGTTCCCTGGAGCAGCTGGCGGCCGCCGGCGCAAATTCGGTGCGTACATGGGGTGCGGACGATGTCGGACCGCTGCTCGACGAAGCGCATGCGCTCGGCCTGACCGTTACGGTCGGCATCTGGCTCGGCCATGAGCGCCACGGTTTCGACTACAACGACGAGACACAGGTCCGGGAGCAGCTCGAACGGGCCCGCGAGGCTGTGCTGCGTTACAAGGATCATCCTGCCGTGCTGCTCTGGGGTATCGGCAACGAGATGGAAGGTTTCGAGAACGGCGACAACCCTGTCATCTGGAAGGCCGTTAACGACGTTGCCGCGATGGTCAAGGAACTCGATCCCCATCACCCGACGATGACCGTCACCACCTTCGTGCACGGCGAACGCATCGAGTACCTGCACAAGCGCAGCCCTGCCATCGACATACACGGCGTCAACGCCTACGGCGGCGCATCGATCGTCGCCGAGCGCCTGCGTGAGGGCGGCGCGACCAAGCCCTTCGTGTTGACCGAGTTCGGCCCGGTTGGCTCCTGGGAGATGCCGAAAACGGAATGGGGCGCGCCTTACGAGCAGACCAGTACCGACAAGGCGAAGTTCTACAAGCAGAGCTACGAGCAGGGCGTCGTCGCTGAGCCCGGATTCGCCCTGGGGTCGTACGCGTTCCTGTGGGCCTCCAAGATGGAAGCTACCGAGACCTGGTTCGGCATGTTCCTCGAGGACGGCGCGAAAACGGGTGCCGTTGATGTCATGACCGAGCTCTGGTCCGGTTCGCCCCCGGAAGATCTCGCACCCAGCGTTGAACCGCTGTCCCTTGAGGGCAATGCGCAGGTGGACCCGGGTGCCGAGATCAACGTGAAGTTCGACGCTGAAGATCCCGAAGGCAGCGAGCTCAGCGTGCGCTGGGTCTTGCGCCCCGAAGCCGCGGAGTATGCGACGGGCGGTGACTTCCGCCCCAATCTGGCCGAAATTGACGGCGTCATAATCGAGAGTAGCGCTGAGGGCGTTCGCCTGCGCATGCCCGAAGAGCCGGGGCCTTATCGTTTGTTCTTCTACGCCTACGATGCAGCCGGCAACGCGGCGACGGCAAACGTGCCGCTGCTGGTTAAGGGCGAACCAAGGGCTCGCTTCCCGGTTTCCGTGTACGAAGATTCGTTCAAGTCGATGCCGTGGGCACCCTCGGGCTGGATGGGCTCGGTAGAATCCCTGACACTCGACGGCGACTACACGGATCAGCCGCCTTACGAAGGCTTCGCCTCGATCCGCATGCGCTACGAGGGCAAGTTCGGCTGGGTCGGCGTTGCCTGGCAAAGCCCGGCGAATAACTGGGGCGATCTCGACGGTGGCTATGACCTGACGGGCGCTACGGCACTGGAGCTTTGGGCACGCGGCGAATACGGCGGTGAGAAAGTGAGTTTCGGCGTCGGAATTATTCAGAAGGACAAGGCCCATCCCGATTCGGGCATCAGGAAGATTGACGGCATCCGACTGACGCGGGAGTGGCAGCGTTACACCATCCCCCTCAAGAAAGTGGATCTCTCGAGTATCAAGACAGGCTTCGTTGTGGTTCTGACCGGACGCAGTACCCCCGTCACGATCTATCTCGATAGTATTCGCTTCGTACGCTAGAGCTCAGCCGGAGATCGGTGCTGGACCGGTGGATTCTCGGATCTGGATCGTGCCCGGAATTATCTCCAGGCCCGGTGCATGCGGTTTGCCACTCGCACCGTCAATCAAGGCGAGCGACGCTGTTTCTGTCATGACCCTGAGGGGCTGCCGAATCGTCGTAAGGGCTGGGTAGATCTGCTGCGCCAGTGAAATGTCGTCACAACCCGCCACCGACAAGTCGCCTGGCACATCTAATCCAAGGCGCGTCGTAACCCTGAGCACACCGGCAGCCATATCGTCATTGGCGGCGAAAATTGCCGTCGGCCTCGGGCTCAGCTGCAGAAGTTGTTCGGCACATTGCTCGCCGGAGCCGATCGAATTGTCGCCTTCGGCCACAAGCTCCTCCGAAAACGTCAGGCCGGATTGTTGCAGTCCGTCGCGATAACCATCGAAGCGGTTAGCAACGGCCTTGTGGAGCTTGTTGCCTTTGATGAACGCAATGCGTCGGTGCCCGAGCGACGCCAGGTAGCGCGTCATCTCGGCACTGATCTTGCGGTCATTGGTCGCAACCGAGTATTCCTTGCTGATTCGGGACCCGGTCGACAGGCGCACGCACGGTGTGCCGGTCGCATTAATCGCTCGCACGATATTCGGCATGTTCGACAGCGGCGCGGCGACGATAATGCCCGCGGGACGTACCTGGCCGATCAGGGCCTGCAGTTCCTTGCCGACATCTTTGTTGCGGTAACCACAAGGGTGGATCAGGAGCTCGAAGCCGGCAGTTCCGCAGGCCTTGAGCGCACCGTCCTGCATTTTGATGATGTATCCGGAGCTGGGCGCTTCATAGGCACTAGGATCGTCGTAAACAAGTACGATGAGGCGTGCGTGATGGCTGGCGAGATTGCGTGCCGACGGGTTCGGTCGGTAATTGAGGTGCGTGATCGCTTGCTGCACCTTTTCCCGTGTCGACTCGCGAACATTCTGCTCTCGATTGACCACACGAGATACGGTCTTCATCGATACCCCGGCTAGTTTGGCGACGTCGTCAATCGTGGCGTTGGGCATTGGCATCAGACTCGCTGTTCTTATTCTCGTTATAGACAGCTAAGACTACAAAGTATCTGACAACGCTGTCAATTATTGCGCCGAGTGCCGATTGCGGCTCAGTTGAGCCAGTCCCACTGAGTTTGGCACTGGCTCGGCAGAAGCGATACGATGGGCCCATGAGTCGTCTTTCTATAATGCTTCTGGCACCGCTCGTGGTTGTCGCGATGGCGCCGGCGATGGCGTGGGCAGATGATGTAGCGGCGGAGCGGGCGCGCCTCGCCGATCAGCGTATCCAGGTCGAGGAAGAGCGCCGGGCGCGCGAAGAAGAGGCGCGCCTCGAGCAGGCGCAAGCACAAACCGAGAACGAAGATCAGCCCGAAACCACCGTGGAGATGGCCGAATCCTCCGAGCAACCCGGGGATACGAGCAGCGAGCCGGTAACCCGAAGTACTCAGGGTGGCGTGAGAGGTGCGCCGGTCGACAGGATAGAAATGTCACGTGCGCTTGAGCAGCTGCGGGAGTTGGGAGCGCTCCGGGAAGCCGGTTACCTGACCGAGGAAGAGTTCGAGCAACTCAAAAAGAAGATTATCGACGGCGCACTATGATGCGCTTTGCACGAGTTCCGCGTAGAGCTTACGCATCGCAAGTTTGGGCGTGCGGTCGACGTTGAACAGTCCCCAGTGTTTCTCCGGCTCGAGCAGGTCGGGGGAGCCCTTCCAGGGCTCGTCGAAGGCTTCGAAAACGAAGGTGAGAACCTTCTCTTCCGTCGTCCATGCCAGCAGCTCTTCGTAATAGTGTGCCTGTAGTTCTTCCGATGCGTTCCAGGGTTCGATACCGCGGCCGTTAGACGCGGTCGTCCATCCTGCCTCGGTAATCACTACCGGTTTGCCGGGGTAATGATCGACAACCGAGTGGTAGTTTTCTCGCGTATATGCCAGTGCGTCGTCTATCGTCCGGTATTCCCACGCGGGGTAGGTATGCACCGATATGAAATCCAGGACCTCGACCAGCGGCTCCAGCTTGTACGTCCAGGGAGCATAATTGTCGCAGAATGTAATCGGTTGCTTGATCGCCTCCTTCAATTCACGCACGTGTGAGATCAGGCGTTCAACCGGCACCATGTGATCGGTCCACTCGACGGTTGCCTCGTTGCCGACCGACACCGAGAAAACGCTGTCATAGTGATTGGCAAGTGCAATCGCCCGTTCGATCTCCTGATGGTTGCGCTCGCAGTTCGACGCGATTGTGTCGGCGCTAAACTCGGCGCCCCAGGGGCAATGCGGATTGCTCATTTCAGCTGCCATGTCGAGGCCCAGCATGACTTTGAAGTCAAAACCTTCTTCACGAATTACCCGCAGCACGATATCCGCGTGGGGGCTGCAGTCATAGATCCTGAGGTACTTCCAGTTTTTTTCGAGAATCGACAAGTCTTCACGGACTTGTTCGTACGAGGGATAGGTACCCTCCAGCGGACTCTGGCCCGTCCGGTAGCCCGAGTAACAGATCGCGTTTCCGTGTTCGAATTCCATCGTGTTCAGGCCCACTCAGAAGTACTTCGGGTTTCCATCTTTGTCCCAAAGTCCCCAGTAGGCGCCCACATCACCTTCGGCGCCGACTTTCCAGGACTCGTCAAACGATGAGAAGTAGAAGATTTCGATGCCTTCATCTTCGGCCCACCGGCACGCATCAATAAAATACTTGATCGCGTTTTCCAGGGAGGGGACGGCCGCACCTTCGGCGCTGCCGATATTAGGCCAGCCCGTTTCGCTGATAATCACGCGCTTGCCGTTCGCAACGCTGCTGACACGGTGATACATGTCTTTCATGTACACCAGGGCATGCTCGGCCGGACAGCCTTCCCAGAACGGATAGCAGTTGGCCAGCAGCACGTCACAGGCTTCCGTAATTCTTGGGTGGTCCACAAATTCGAAGTACGCATCAACGTAACCGACGTCGACATTCGGCGCGCCTTCCTTCGCACGTCGCATGTAGTCGAGAAGTTCGTCCTCGGTAAGATCGCCTCTGAGCAGCACCTCGTTGCCGACTGCGAGGATATCTACATGACCCTCTTTGGCAATCGCAATAGCGTTCTCGAGCTCGAGTTCGTTGTGTTCCCGATCATCGTCAAGCCAGACACCGACCATGGTCTTGAGACCCTTTTCCTTTGCAATGGCAGGAATGAGTTCATGGCCCTCGGTGCAGGAGAAGGAGCGTATCCACCGAACATACGGTTCGATGATGGCCAGCCGCTCTCGAATCTGAGCTTCTTCGATCACGGTTCCGGGGCTCTGCCCCTCGACATAGGGGCTGAACGAGAGTCCGTGGATTTTCGACTCGAGGATCTTGCGAACAAGTGCGCGCAGATCGTCGGTCGACAGGGTTGAAACATCGATCCCGGCGAGTGATAGCCTGCGTTTGTAGTAGTTTGACATTGAGATTCCTTAGAGGATTAGTCACCGAACAGCTGGCTTGCGCCAACAGTGACCTTTATTTGCCGAACCCGGCCGTTGCGCTGAAAAAGGTCGGCGCTGATAGTGGCGGGCAAGGCGAGGTCAGAGAAACACGAACTGGTGCCGTCATCGAACTCTGCGACAAGAGCGGCGTCAGCGTTGTTATCGAGCACGTATAAGATCGGCACCTGGCACCATGTGAACCCGAGGCTCGACGCGGGTAGCGTAAGCGTCTGCCAGCAGTTGTCAACGTCGAGATAACAGAGCGACCCTGGCTCAGCACGAAATTCTCTTGGATGCAGCAGGGCTGGCTGTATGTGAACCGCACCATCGCGAACCCGGATGCCGAGTTCTGCGAAGCGCGTTAGTATCTCTTCCTTGACCTGCCCGGTCATTCCCGGTTGCTGCGCACCGGCATGCCGTGGCGTGTGGGAGTAAGGATCGGTCGGAAACGCGCCGTAGTCGCGTGGCGACTTGTTAAAACCGATACCAGAACGCACACGATAGTAAAGATCGCCGAGTCGCTTCAGTGTCGAGCGGTTGGCGCCGCTATCAACCGCGTCAAAGAAATTCTCCTCGACGGCCAGCAGGAGCTTCGCGACCATGTGCCAGTAGATCGAGCCCAGTCCCTCGAAACCGAACATGGTGCCCGAGCGACCTGTGAAGGACTTGTGGTCGAACACAGTTTCATAGAGTTTATGAATTGCGCGTCGTGTTGCGGCTTCATTGGCGCCATATTCCTCGCCAAGCGCTTCGAGCATCGCCTCGACGTCGCTGGCGTTCGTGAACTCGGCGTTGAAACGGACGCATCCGTCGTCGTCCCGCAGGACAATCCGTTGGTCGCCGGCGTTCAACATCTCGTTCAGCAGCGGATACGCCTCGATCAAGTCGTCAGGCACGCGATTTCGTTCCAGGAAACCTGGCAGGTGCCGATCGGGATAGAGCATAAAGCTGTCCTGATCTTCCCTGTAAACCTTGCTTGCAAAAAGTGCCTCGAGCACGTCAGCAGTTTCGTCGGCACTGATCGCCCCTGCGCTCAACACAGCAACCTGGCCCTCAAGCATTGGGTACAGGTTGTCGATGCGCAGTGCGTTGTCATCAAAATTGGCGACGTTGTAGGCGTGGTACAAGCCATCTTCCCGGCGGTTTGCGGCGATACTGTGGTCGACGAACGTCAATGCATCGTCGAACAGGGCGATGACGCTGCGGATGTCGACGTCGTGACTACCGGTAAATCCGTCGCGCGCATAGACTGACTCGCGGTAATCGCTCGCTAATTGCCCGAGTTCCGCCAGAGAGCGGAATCGAAGAGCATCGTCGATAGGGCCGTTACCGTCCACGGACCGCAATTCGGCGAGGGCCGTCGCCGTGCCGCCGAGCCATTCGGCGACCTCGGTAGACATGGCGAAGGTACCGGACTCGTCCACCAGCAAGTTACGCAAGAAACTCATATAGCGCCGCATATAGTAGAGCGTCACCATGGAGAGGCCCTGACCGACCAGCGCATTGTTCGCATCATTCCATTCGGGGCGCTGCGTATTGAGCCAGACACCGCCGTCGACGACCAGGTTGCCGAGTTTGGTGAGCAATGGCACCAGCAATTTTTCGAGCAGATTGACCTGGTAGACCCGGCCATCGGCATCGAGGACCAGCTTGCCGTCCGCGCCTATTGCCGTGACGCGCTCGTCGATCATCGCGGCGAGTGGCTCGTCAAAAACCACGGTGTGCTTGGGGTCCTTCAGAAGTTCGTCGAGCGGCTTGATCCTGTAGGGCACATTCGCGTAGCTGAATAGCGGTTCCCGCAACAGGCGTCGCAATGTCTGCGGGTGAAAGCTGCGTGAAAGCTCGAGCAGCTTGAGCAGGTAGATGATCTGGTGATCGCCCCAATAGCCGATGTGGCTCCACGGATTGTCGGGCTCCTCAACTTCCCAGTCGATTCCTTCCTTGGTGATACGGTAAGGGTTGTAGCCATCGACGGTGGACGCATTCACGAACTTGGCGATCATGTTCTCGACAAACTCGGGAAAGCTGAATGCAAGTGCCTCCCAATTCTGAAAGATGTCGCGCCAGTTACCCTGGTATGACAGCAAACTCTCGCCGGATTCATCCTTGATTCGGATTGCAAACTGGTTCCACGGGCGGCTTGGGTCCCCATGGCGACGGCCAAAGGTGATCGGCAGGTACTCCAGCGTCAGGCGCCGCAGCTGCGCGTCCTGGTGTTCCTCAACGGTTGACAACAGCTCATCGAAACGCAGGCGGTCTGGCAGGCCGTCGAACAGATCGCGGTTGCGATCGAAAACGGGCTTATTGAAATTCCGGATCGTACGGCGGAAGTCCCGTGATGAGACATTGTATTGGTCATCAAAAATTCCGCCGCGCAACACGTTGAAGAGCACGTTGGCGTAGTGGTGTACCGTAACCTGCTCTTCGTCCGTTGCCTGAAAGCCATCGGCAGCAGCCATGATTCTCGCCAGGTCGTCGGAGCCCGCTGCAATGGAGGCCAGGATATCTGTTTCGACTTTTTCGGGAGTGGCGAGCCGCTGTCGCAGCGAGACCGCATTCGCCTGGCTTTGCTCGGAGTTAAGTACGATAGTCCAGGTACTGGATTCGCCGCCAGCAAGATCACATGAATGATTCACAAAGTAAGCGCCGCGGATGCCGCGCTTGTGATGTTCCTGGTGCAAGCTGGCACCCTGGCGGAAGTCATTGACCTGGTCCGCCGAGATCAGGATCTTGTGCTGCTTCAGTCCCAGGCTAAACACAGTAGTCGCCTTAAGGGACTCGCTGGGTTCGGCGCGATCGGTAATACCCGAGTACAGCGTCAGGAAGGCCAGCCCGGTCGAATCGTCAAGTTCGGTCCATTTGTAAGCATCTACGAGGTTGCTGGTGTTGGTTTGTGCAAATCTCGGCGTTCCAGCCGGCAGTATGTTCTGGAGGCCGTCAACGACTTCGACATGCCGACTCGAAGTGCCCGGATTTTCCAGCTCACAGTGGCGCATGAATCCGAATTCGGTGCTGGTCGACCACGTGTAGCGAAAGGCGAGTTCGAGATCATGGTTAATCTCTTCGAAACACAATTTGTTGCCGAGTGTGTTCTTGTAGAGATTGCAGCTGGTTGCGAAACGTCCGCGCTGTTCCGGGTTGAATGGTTCCCAATACACGGTGTCGGCGCCACTGCCGATTCGCAGAATCGTGCGGGGCCCCGTGCTACCGACGCAGTCGTGGAGTTGGTCGACAGTGATGTAGGGGAACAACGCCGTCTCGGGCGATACCCGTCCTGCCGTAAGCCCGCCCGTTGACGATGCGAACAGCCAGTGATCGTTGGCCGAAATGACGCTGACAAAGAACGGCGCCATCCGTTCTACATTGCGAATGACGAAATAGCGCTCGCCTGCGAAGTCCAGGAACTCGCCATCGACGGCGTTCTTTCTGGCCGACGAGTGCTGTGGGGCCGCGCTGTGGGAAACTGGACTACTCATCAAGCACCACCTCCCCGAAGAGGCCTGCGTCAATCCAGCCCCGGTCCTTCGGCCCGGTCGGGACCGACTCGGATCCGATGAAATTCTCCCTCAACTCGCTGCCGTCGTTGTCGCAATAGGCGACCATGAGGCCGAGCACCTTGCCGGCCACCAGGCTCACAGGTTTGTTATCTGTGGCGTCGTCAATGTAGGAGTCATCATAAATGTCGATGGCGACTTCCCAGACAATCGTATTGCCGTGCTGTCGCCATTCACTTGTCACGTGTTGCGAGTAATTTCGCGCCTTTTGATCCGTGCCAATGTCAATCGCCTGATTGTCCAGTGACATATGATAAGCAAACGCGTTGTGATTGAACTGGTGATTTCCACCCGAGTGATCCTCGTCAAGAAAGATCTCGAGGCAATCATCGTCCCAGTACTGTACGAGGGGATCGCGATGTGAGTCGAACAGGATGTCGTCGACGATTTCCGCGAGCAGGTAAATACGGTCCTTTGTCCAGACCACTTTGAAGCGGCCACTAAAGTCATCGGACGTGTACTCGGGGCCGAGCCAGCGATACTTGATGTCCTGCCAGGGCGCCGACTCCCAGGCGACTTCCGATGCGACACCATCGATCAGGGGGGCGGACCCGGCATGCGGAGCGCGATACTTCGTGCGTTCTTCGAGATGTGTCGGACTGGCGAAGGTTGCCGGTGAGACCAGCGCTATCAGGGCCAGGCTCGCTATTGTCAATTTGGTACGTCGCTTAATATTCATTGGTAGGAGGCATCCGGCTGCTTCTGGTTCTTGTTCCTGCAAATCAGCAGTCGCTCATCGGTGCGCTGAGCTCAGACCGTATTGTAGTAGGAGTTGACAGCGCTGTCAGCATGTTTTATAACGGAAGTGACAACGCTGTCATATCTTTGCCGTGCCATCCACGTCGGCAGCGTCAAAAAACTCTGTTTCAAAATCGAACAGCCGGGGGGCTAACTAAATGCATAAACCTTCTTTTGGTAGAACATCTTTCAGCAGGACGTCGTTGGCGACAGGTGTCGCCCTGGCCCTTGGGGCTTCAGGAATCACGCCGGCTGCCGCACAGGACTCCGCGGACGAGGTGATCGAAGAAGTCGTCGTGATGGGAATTCGCAGCAGTCTAACGTCTTCCATGAACACGAAGAGAAGCGCGAAGGGAGTTGTCGACGCGATCACGTCCGAAGATATCGGCCAGTTCCCGGACACGAACCTTGCGGAATCAATGCAACGAATTCCCGGTGTGTCGATTGATCGCGCCAACAATGAGGGCAGCAGGGTCACCGTCCGCGGCTTTGGACCAGAGTTCAACCTGGTGTTGCTGAATGGCCGGCAGATGCCGGGAACAGACCTCAGCGCTGACTCCGTGCGCTCTTTCGATTTTGCGAATCTAGCTACAGAGGGTGTGCGGGCGCTCAACGTCTATAAGAGTTTCAACGCAACGATGCCGACCGGCGGCATTGGATCGACGATCGATATTCTTACGGCGCGGCCGTTCGATAGACCCGGTCTCGTTGCAAGTTTCGGTGTCAAGGCACTGAATGACACGACCAATGTGAAAGGGGACGACTGGACGCCGGAGGTTTCCGGTATTTTCAGCAACACCTTTGCTGATGACAAATTCGGCGTAGGCCTGTTCTTCTCCCACCAGGAACGAGACAGCCGGGCCGTCGGCGTCAACGTTGCAGAGCAGTTTTGGCGCGAAAACGTTGATGCTGCAATTCCGGATAGCGCGGTTATCGTCGACAATCGTGCGCCCGGAGTAACGAATGAGTTCTTCCCGCGTGCTTTGGGCTTGAATATCTCCGATATTGAGAGGACGCGTACCAACGGCCAGTTGACGCTGCAATTTGCGCCAACCGATACGTTCGAGGCAACACTTGACTACACGTATTCCGAGTTCGACAACGTAGAAAACAAGCTTGGCGCCGGAATATGGTTCAACGACGGCGACGCGCAGCAGGTGGAGCTTGACCAAAACGGTGCTGCAGTATTCGTGGGAGCCGGCGGCGGTGACTACACTGCGCAGCCTTCTATTGGCCAGTCCAAGAATGAGAACCATTCTATCGGGCTGAACCTGGACTGGCAGGCGACTGATAACCTGACCCTGACGCTGGATGCGCATGATTCGTCTGCGGAAACCATGCCCCAGGGGCGGGGTAGCAACGTGTATGCGGTCATGGCAGCGGTGTGTATGGACACCAAGGGCATGGATAGCCGTAATGGGGCTGATGTTCCTGACATGCTGGTCACGTGGGGATCATGCCTGGGCTCGGCGCCGGGTGAGGAACCCACCGCAGCCGCGTATGACTCCTTGTTTGCGAATGCCCTGGCCGACTGGCAGGAGAACGATATCTCGCAGGTCCAGCTAAGCGGCGAGTGGCTGAATGACTCGTCTGACTACGGGCTGACGAGCATCCAGTTTGGCGTCGCAAGTACCCAAAACAAGTTCCGCGTGCGTGGATGGGATGACGGGCAGGTCGGCGCCGGCTGGTACGGTGGCAACCAGGACGTTTATGACGATTCACTCTTCACGCGTGTGGATAGTAGCGGCATCCTCGGCGAATTCTCGGGCTTCAGTAGTCCCGGCTTTTATCATGACGTCAGCCTCGAAGGCGTTCTCGGGCCAATCGAGCAGACCTTCAGGGGTGGACAGCCCATTGCCGTCGACTACAGCTCCCAGCCTGTCAACGATCACAGAGTCAAGGAAGATTCGATCTCCGCGCATGTTCAATTCAACGTCGAAAGTGATTTCAATGGTCTGCCAGTGACCATCGTCGGCGGTGTTCGCTACGAGGACACAGACGTCACCGCGAACAGCCAGCAGGTTGAAACTGAAGAAGTTGTATGGATCGACGCGGCGGGTGAGTGGAGCGTGAATCGTGCCGCAGAAGCCACGGTATCCGACGTGGGTGCAGACTACAGCGTATTCCTGCCGAATCTCGACGTCGCGTTCGATGTTCGCGACGACATGATCGCGCGATTCTCGTACAGCAAGTCGATCACTCGTCCGACCCTGACGGCCATGCGCGGTACAACCGACGTAACGACTCGCCCCAAGCCCGGACAGCGTGATGGCGCAGCTGGCAACCCGGGGCTCCAGCCGTTTAGTTCGGATAACTTCGACCTGTCATTCGAGTGGTACTACAGCGATTCGAGCTACGCATCGGTTGGTTACTACCGCAAGCAGGTAGAGAACTTCATCGTGACAACGCAGGAAGAGCGCCAGATTGGCAACCTGAGAGACCCGTTGGCGGGGCCGCGTGCGGACCAGGCCAGGGCTGACATCGAGGCCGCTGGTGGAGACCCTAACGACGAGGCGCTGATCTTTGACCAGATCAACATCAATGCCGGCAATGCCCCGGGTACTGCGATTGTTCAGGAAGATGCTGATCCATTGATCGATTGGAGGATTTCTGTTGATTCGAACCTGGAAGACGCCACGCTCTACGGATGGGAACTGGCCGTGCAGCACATGTTCGGTGACTCCGGTTTCGGCGTAAGCGCGAACTACACGACAGTGAATGGTGATATCAATGTTGACCGAAGTGCGATCGGATTCCAGTTCGTACTCACCGGGCTCAGTGATTCGGCAAACCTCGTCGGGTTCTACGAAAACGACCGATGGGCGGCGCGAGTGGCCTATAACTGGCGTGACGAGTTCCTCAATGGCACTCGGAACAGCAGTCCGCAATACACCGAGGAATTTGGCCAGTGGGATATGCGCGTTAACTTCAACGCTACGGACAACCTCAATGTGTTTCTCGAGGGCATCAATGTGACGAACGAATCGCAGCGAATCTACAACCGCTACGCGAATATGTTCACCGATGCGAATCAGTTCGAAGCACGCTGGGCCGTCGGAGCACGGTACGCCTTCGACTGAGGTGGCCGTGTACTGATGAACAAGCCATAGTGTTCCGGAGAAGGCCGCCAATCGAGGCGGCCTTTTTCGTAGTCAAGGCAACGTGTGTTGAAATGTCCGCAATTCCTTTATTCAAATGCCCTAGAATCGATTATCGAAGGGACCAGAGATACGGATTGGTGAGATGAGCAAACCAGTCAAACGCATCGTGATTGTCGGTGGCGGCGCCGCAGGGTGGATAACCGCTGGCTTGATAGCGGCCGAGCATGACGCTGTCAGCGATTCCGGTACCGAGGTAATACTTGTCGAGTCGCCCGACGTCGGCCCGATCGGGGTCGGTGAGGGGACCTGGCCGACGATGCGTTCGACCCTCTCAAAACTCGGTATTTGCGAAACCGATTTTGTTCGGCAGTGTGATGCGTCCTTCAAGCAGGGAACGCGATTCGACGGCTGGCACACGGGAGCGGCCGAGGATATCTACTACCATCCGTTCACGCTCCCGAGCGGTTATATGAAAACGAACCTGGCCGAAAGCTGGCTGGCGCATCGCGATCGTGTGCCGTTTGCGGATGCGGTCGGCACGCAGAGTCACCTTTGCGCGCACGGTTTGGGGCCGAAGCAGGGCGCCACACCGGAGTATGCTGCGGTGGCGAATTATGGCTATCACCTTGATGCTGGGAAGTTCGCGGTGCTGCTGCAGAAGCACTGCACGCAGTCCCTGGGCGTCAGACATGTTCTCGATCACGTCACGGCGGTCAATAACGACGAAGACGGATATATCGCTTTCCTTGACTGCAAGACTCATGGGCCCATTGAAGGTGATCTATTCGTCGATTGCACCGGTTTCGCGTCGCTTTTGCTTGGCAAGCACTACGGCATTCCGTTCGTCAGCCGCAAGAATAACTTGTTCATTGATACCGCGCTGGCCGCACAAGTGCCCTACGCGGATGAGAACAGCCCTATCGAGTCGCAGACCATTGCAACGGCCCAGAGTAGCGGCTGGATCTGGGATATCGGATTGTCGTCGCGGCGCGGCGTCGGACATGTTTACTCCAGCGCTCACACGACCGACGCCGCGGCGGAACGGGAGCTTCGGGCATACATCAAACCAAGCCTGGGCACAGAATCTGAGTCGATTCCACTCCGCAAGATCGCGATCAATCCAGGACATCGCCAGGAGTTCTGGCACAAGAACTGTGTTGCTGTCGGTATGGCCGCAGGTTTTCTGGAGCCGCTCGAGGCTTCGGCTTTGGTCATGGTCGAGCTGTCGGCAAAGATGATCAGCGAAGAGTTGCCAGCAACACGAGAAACGGTGCCAATTGTCGCCAAGCGATTTAATGAGAAATTTCTCTACCGCTGGGACAGGATCATTGACTTCCTTAAGCTCCACTATGTGCTCACTCAACGAACTGACAGCGACTTCTGGCGGGACAATTGCGATAAACAGTCGATGCCCGAAAGTCTCGGCGAGCAACTGGCGCTGTGGCAGCATCGCGTTCCGTGGCACTCCGATTTCGCCCATGTCGACGAGGTCTTTTCCTCGGCGAGTTACCAATATGTTCTTTACGGCATGGGGTTTCGGACCGCGGCAAGCGCTCGGCCCCGAGCTCGCGCGCAAGTGGAGGAGGCCGACAGGCTGTTCGCCGAGAACGAGCAAAAGACAAAGCAGCTGCTTGCCGGACTGCCAACAAACCGCGAATTAATCAATCAAATCCGGGAGTTTGGACTTCCGAAAGGAAAGGTCGCCTGATCCGCTATGGCCAACCACCAGGTACTCGACAACATTAGCCACAAAAATCTCCGGATAATCACGGAGCACTCGGCGTGGTACGGCGACGACATAGCGGCGACACTGGTATTCCCGCTCGAGTTTCGTCGTGCCCAATCAGAATATCCGATCGCATTTCAGAAAAACGCCGAAACAGGGGATTTTGAGCCGATCGCGTTGTTCGGCCTGGATGAAGGAGAAAACCTGTATCTTGGGTCGGACGGTTGGGATGCCAGTTACATACCATTGACTGTCGAGCGTCAGCCCTTCCTGATAGGGTTTGGCACCAGCACCGATGACGGAGTGCCGCGTGAGGAGCCTGTCGTTCATGTCGACATGGACAGCCCGCGCGTCAGCGAAACGGAAGGCGTGGCCGTATTCCTGGAGCACGGTGGGCAGAGTCCCTACCTGGAACACATTAACTCGGTCCTGGCAGCGATCCATCAGGGCCATGCACAGAATAAGCATTTCTCGCAGGTGTTGACCGAACTCGATCTGCTGGAGCCGTTTGCGCTGGATTTCGAGCTCAAGGACGGGTCGAAGAAGACGTTGCAGGGTCTGTACACGCTGCATGAAGAAAAACTGGGTGGTCTAAATGCCGCTTCTCTGGAGCGTCTGCACGGAGATGGTTTTCTCGAGAGTATTTACATGGTCATGGCGTCGATCGCGAACCTGAGATCACTGATCGAGCGAAAGAACCAGAGTCTCTGATCGGAACAGGTCGCCGTCGGCAAGCAGCGAAATGATGTGAAAGAAATCACGCAAATTGAAATAGCCAGTCCGGTCGATTTTCCCGAAGCTGTCAAGAGCTTTACGCAACCAACATTGCTGAAGGGCCTCGTAGCAGATTGGCCGCTCGTGCAGGCTGGGAAGCAGTCCGATGGTGCCGCTGACGAATACTTACGCAGCTTCTACAACGACACCCCGGTCACGATCTCGGTCGGTGAGCCAGACTCACGTGGCCGAATCTTCTATGACGAGCAGTATGCGGGTTTCAATTTCAAGACGCTGCGTGGCTGGCTGGACGGGGTTCTCGACGAAATCAGGCGTTGCCGGGACGACGAACAACCTGCCGTCCACTATATGGGTTCGACGACCGTGGACCTTGTGTTGCCAGGGTTTCGCGACGAGAACGACCTGCCGTTTACGGATGCTGACCCATCGATCCGGATCTGGATTGGCAACAGGACGCGCATCGCGGCGCACTACGACATTCCTGACAATGTCGCGTGTGTCGCCGTCGGCCGGCGACGATTTACGCTGTTTCCGCCGGACCAACTGAAAAACCTGTACATAGGACCGCTCGACCTTACGCCCGCTGGCCAGTCGATAAGCCTGGTGGACCTGCACGAGCCGGACTTCGACCGGTACCCGAAATTTCGCGAAGCGCTGGAGCACGCGCAGGTCGCCGAGATGGAGCCGGGCGACGCGATTTTCATACCCAGCATGTGGTGGCATCATGTCGAGGGGCTTGATGCCCTTAACGTACTTGTAAATTACTGGTGGCGCGATGTGCCGGCATTTCTCGGCACACCGCTCGATGCCCTGAACCACGCATTGCTAAGCATCCGCGATTTGCCTCGCGAGCAACGCGAAGTCTGGCGTGATGTGTTCGATCATTATGTGTTTGGCGACGCGGATGATGCGGCGTCGCATATTCCCGAAAAAGCGAGAGGCGTGCTGTCGCCGATAACGGACGAGACTGCGCGGCGTCTGAGAGCTCTCTTGATCAGGAACTTGAACCGTTAACTCGTAATCAGGAATCGATTTTGGCAACTGAAAGAATAAAAAAGGTAGTGATCGTCGGCGGCGGTACCGCTGGCTGGATGGCCGCGGCGGCGCTCGGCAAGCTACTCGGAAAAAACCTGGATATTTGTCTTATCGAGTCGGACCAGATCGGGACCGTAGGTGTCGGGGAGGCCACGATTCCGCTATTGAGCGCCTTTCACCAGCTGCTTGGTATCGACGAGCAGGAGTTCATGCGTGCGTCCCAGGTCACGTTCAAGCTCGGCATTCAGTTTGAAAACTGGGGAGCGATTGGCGACAGCTATATGCACGGCTTTGGTATTGTCGGCCAGGACTGCTGGGCTTGTCCTTTTCACCATTTCTGGGTCAAGTCGGTTCAACTCGGCAACAAGGCGCCTCTTTCAGAATACCTGCTGCATCGACACGCGGCGAACGCGGGGAAGTTCGAACTCGACCTGAAAGCGGGGCTGGCCTATGCCTATCATTTTGACGCCACGCTTTACGCGAAGTACCTGCGCGTATTCAGCGAGCAACACGGCGTGCGGCGCATTGAAGGCAAGATTGTAGACGTTGCGACCAGTCATGCGAATGGCGAGATCGAATCACTGACGCTCGAATCTGGCGATCAGATCAGTGGTGATCTCTACCTGGACTGCAGCGGTTTCCGTGGCCTGTTGATCGAACAGGCATTACACACTGGCTACGAGGATTGGACACACTGGCTGCCGTGCGATCGCGCCGTCGCGGTGCAGACGAAATCGGTTAAACCGCCCGTACCCTATACGCGTTCGATTGCGCACGAGTCCGGTTGGCAGTGGCAGATTCCGCTGCAACAAAGGGTAGGTAATGGGCTCGTTTATTGCGGCCAGTACCTGTCGGACGATAACGCGAAGAAGTTGTTGCTCGACAACGTCGAGGGTGAACCGATTACCGATCCTCGCCTGATTCGATTCAGGACTGGAAGACGCCTGAAACAGTGGAACAAGAATTGCGTATCGCTGGGCCTCTCGAGCGGGTTTCTTGAACCCCTCGAGTCCACCAGTCTGTATCTGGTTCAGTCGGGAATCGTGCGACTCATGCAGTTCTTCCCAACGACGGGTATTGACCAGGCCGAGGTCGATACATACAACAGGAAGTCGCAACTCGAGTTCGAATACATTCGTGACTTCATCATCATGCATTACCACGTGACACAGCGTGATGACAGTTCGTTCTGGAATTACTGTCGGACCATGGATGTGCCGGATTCGCTCGCGCGCCGCATCGACCTGTTCAAGAGTAACGGCCGAATTTTCCGCGAGGATTTCGAGCTGTTTTTCGACGGCTCCTGGTCCCAGGTTATGACGGGACAGCGGCTGATGCCGAAGGGATACCACCCGATCGTCGACATGATGAGCGATGCCGAACTCAAGGCGTTGCTGCACGATATAAGTTCATCGCATGCGAAGACGGCCTCCCGATACGTCAGCCATCAGGAATTCCTCGATAAGTATTGCAAAGCAGAGAGCCCGAGCTAGCCTATGATTGATTTTGTACGAGTAATGTATGTTGCACGTTTCCCTATCCTGGTGGCATTGTCCGTGACCATGATTGCATGCCAGGCACAGGATCCGGCCAAGTCGGACTTCGATTGGGCGGTAAATATCGGTGGACCCGCATATGTCGGTGTCGATGGAACCCGCTACGTCGCGGAGGAGTTTGTCAGTGGTGGGGAAGTCGGGAAACTCGACGAAGTCCTGGGCTCACAGGACCCCACGCTTTATCAAAGCTACCGTGAAGGCGATATTCGAATCGACCGGCCGATCGCCAACGGTGTCTATGACGTCATACTTCACTTCGCCGAACCGGCCGAGATCGGGGGAGGGGAGCGCTTGTTTGATGTCATCGTCAACGGCAAGCATGTCGTGCGCGAGTTGGATGTCATGGTATCGCGGGACGGCAAAATCAAATCCGCGCTCACGGTGGCTGTACCGGGCATCGAGGTCGCCGATGGACGACTGATTGTCGAGTTTTCGGCAACAGTCAGCGAGCCGGTACTCAGCGCGCTGGTCGTGCGCGGCAAGTCGCCGGCGTCAAACGAATGGCAATTGGTCTGGAATGACGAGTTCGATATCGATGGCCCACCCGATGGGGATCGCTGGAATATTGAAGAGTGGCCGGCGCGTGTCGTCAACGATGAGGACCAGGCGTATACGTCGCGCCCCGAAAATGCGCGGGTTGAAAACGGCCATCTCGTCATCGAGGCCCACAAAGAAGACTACGAAGGGGCGCGCTATACGTCGGCTCGCCTGCAGTCGCAGGGCAAGGGTGATTTTCTCTATGGTCGTTTCGAGGTAAGAGCGAAGCTACCTCGCGGCATGGGTACCTGGCCCGCAATCTGGATGCTGCCCAGCGACCCGTTCACGTACGCGACAACCTGTTCCGACGATCCGGACTGGCAAGGTAGTGCCGACTGCGATGCGTGGCCGAACTCGGGTGAGATGGACATCATGGAGCATGTCGGTTACCAGATGGGTCACGTACATGGCACGGTTCATACCAAAGCGTATTACTGGGCAGTCTGGAAGCAGCGCAAGGGGCGCATCCTGATCGACGATGTTGATGAGGCCTTCCATGACTACGTGTTGGAATGGTCGCCCGAACGGATCGATGTCTATTTGGACGACTCGCTGTACTTCACCTACGTCAACGAAGGCACAGGCTGGGAAGCGTGGCCCTTTGATAAGCCGTTCCACCTTATCCTCAATATAGCCGTGGGCGGTATGTGGGGACGATCAGGGGGCGGTATCGATGACAGCGTCTTCCCGCAGAAAATGGTTATCGACTATGTGCGAGTCTATGAGCGGAGACCCTAGCAGTTGTTGAGACACGCATTCCGCAGCCGACCAAACTGACCGTTATGCCTATGACAAGTCATAACAATCATGCGTGCGCTAGGCAACCTCGAATAATGATGCAGCGCCCTGACCGCCGCCGATACACATAGTGCAAACCACATACTTGGCACCACGGCGCTTGCCTTCGATCAGTGCGTGCCCGACCATCCGTGCGCCTGACATGCCGTAGGGATGGCCGATCGAGATCGCACCACCGTCCACGTTGAGAATGTCATTCGGGATGCCGAGCTCGTCGCGGCAGTAGAGCACCTGAACGGCAAATGCCTCATTAAGCTCCCAGAGATCGATGTCATCCATCGTGAGGCCGTTGCGCTTTAGCAGCTTGGGCACAGCGAAAACGGGACCGATGCCCATCTCGTCGGGTTCGCAACCCGCAACAGCGGTACCTCGATAGATGCCGAGCGGTTCCAGACCGCGCTTCGAGGCTACGCTGGCTTCCATGACGACAGACGCCGATGCACCGTCGGAAAGCTGACTTGCGTTGCCTGCCGTAATGAAGCCGTTCTCTCTTACCGGATTCAACCCGGCAAGGCCCTCAAGCGTGGTCGTCGGCCGGTTGCCTTCATCTTTGTCGAGCACAACATCGTGGAAAGAGATTTCTTTCGTTTCCCGGTCCATGACACCCATGTTTGAAGGCAAGGGCACAATTTCATCGTCAAACTTGCCAGCTTCCTGACTGGCGGCTGTGCGCTGCTGGCTCTGCAATGCGTACTCGTCCTGTGCTTCGCGGCTGACGTTGTAGCGTGTTGCGACAATCTCGGCCGTGTCGATCATCGGCATCAAGATATGCGGATGCTGTTCCTTCAAACGCGGGTCAGCCGCGCGGTAGACATTCTGATGTTCGTTTTGGACAAGACTGATGGATTCGAGACCACCGCCGACCATTATGTCGACGTTGTCGCAAATAATCGTTTTCGCGGCGAGTGCGATGGCCATCATACCGGATGAACATTGCCGGTCGACAGTCATACCAGCGGTTGTAACCGGCAAGCCCGCTGCCAGTGCGATCTGCCTGCCGATGTTCTGGCCTTGCGTGCCCTGCGGCATGGCGCAGCCCATCATAACGTCTTCCACTTCGGCAGGATCGAGGCTCGCTCGCTCTACCGCGTGTTTGACCGCGTGTCCGCCGAGTGTGGGAGCTTCGGTGTTGTTGAACGCGCCACGGTAGGCTTTTCCGATCGGCGTACGCGCCGTCGAGACGATGACTGCTTCTCTCATGATGATTCCCTTGTGCTTTAGCTGGCTTATCCCAGGCTGAGTTTATTGGCCGCCTATTCTGCGAATTTGCCGGACTGACCGATCCCGGCGCCATCAATTTAAAAACAGCACCCGGAAAATGGCCTTCGGTCATTGCGGTGCCTGCGGTCAGTGCGAGACAGTTTACGCGAAAGTCGGTCGTTGCTTCAGCAAACTGGTTTACGCGTTCTTGGGCAATTTCTATCCACTGTGAAGGTTCGGTGAATGAGGTATGACTCGAAAATCGTTATCAGTAGGGGGCAGATGTGTTCATTGCCATTTTAGTCGCGTAGCAGGAAACGTATGTTTTTGGCCGGAGTCAGCCGGCCATACGAGATTGGCGACCACACTACAGCTCGTTGATGGGCAAGCTTTGACCGGTGCTGCTTCATTTGCTGAAACACCTCAGGGTCGTCTCGGCCACAGACACTTCTATCGTTCTTCAAAATGCGCTCCGCAATCCCGATGCGTCCCGAGTCACGCGACAACACTATCGAGGCGACGTCTAATAACCGCGTCTATTCCAGGTATTCGGTCCGATCCCGGGGATATCGCCCTCAGTAAACGGCCTCAAGTTGAACGGAAATCAGCTCGGCAGGTGTCGCCGCCGTAACGATAGCATCGGCAATCAGCAGTCGTTGCTTGTCGATGCCGTTGTCGGCGAGTGCGTTTACGATGGATGTCGCACGAAAGCGCGCCAGGCGGCGTAGCGTCGTTTCCGAAACGGGTTCGTTGGCAACGAGCACGTCGTACACAATTCGGTAGTAGTCCGCATCTTGGTCAGGGTGCCGGTTCGCGATCGCGAGTCGTTGTGATTCTGCGAGTCTTGCGCCGGCGAACTCGTCAAGTACTGCGCGGACCTTCGGGTCGTCGAAGTCCGGTAATCCGTGAGTGGCTAGCTCCCTTAGGCCGGCGCTGATTGCGAGAGCAATGTGCAATCGAACTTGCTGCGCCGCTATCGCGTCTCGGTCGGCAACCGGATCGTAGGCCGGGCAGGCCCGGACTCCGAGCAGCGGTCGCTGATCTAGCGCCCGAGCGAGTAACGTGATTTTGTTGGTTGTCGTAGGTGTGATCTCGGCACTGCCGGGCGAGAACGAAAAGTGGTCGAGCTCCTCGTCAGGCCGCCCGACAAGATCAGCCAGTACGTCAAACGGCATCGCGGCCAAGTCCCGGATGTAATCAGTCACGCTGTCGCCAACGATGCGGATGAGGTCGGCTGTAGCCGTTACGTCGCTCTGCAAGACAGGGATTGAGATATCAATGCGATCTGCGTCGTCGGTCACTAACGCGAGTGCGAGGTCCGACGGCAGTGCCGTGTCGTCGTCCGTGACGGCACGATCACCAAGCCTGAGCCCGCCGACGGCAATCTGATTGTCAATCTGTACGGTCGAGTCGCGACGCTCGTAGTGCAGCGTCACGTCAGCGACACCCGCGGTGACGTCCCGACCCACAGCCTGTACGAAATAGGGCGAAAGCTGCGAGAGTTCGAACCGCCGCATGCTCAGATCGAGCGTGGTGGCCGCGCGCCGATCCGAGAGGGGCCATCGCCCTGTCACGTTTACGCCAGCTGATTCGCTGAGATTGCCCTTGAATTCGAGAGCCATCGAAGCGCCGCCAGATTCACGCGTAGGCGTCATGTGGCCGACGATATTTGTGGCGTCAAGCCGCAACGCCGGCGACTCCGTATGATCCGTAAACCCTATTTGGCCCGCCGAAACCTGCATCGCACCCAAAGAGACACATGCTGCCCCAGGATTCTCTGTCGGTATGGGTAACCACGTGGACAACTGAACTACGCCTTGGCCATCGCGCGTTATCCGCAAGACGGGCTTTTCAAGCCGCGCTTCGGCGATCTCTACACGGCCCTCTTGAACGTCAATTGCGAAACCCGCGGCGACTAGTTTCGGGGCCGTAAAAACGACCTCACCGGTGGGGGCATTCGTAATCACAAGATCCCGAATATCGACATTCCGACCGGCTCGTTTGGCTTGAAAGTCTGCAACGCTCCAGACATGAGTTTCGACCCCCCCTATGGATACAAACAGCTTGTTTTCTCTTTCCAAAAGAGTAACGTTGCTAATGGAGAGGAAAAACGTGAAGGGGTTTACGTACACGTCTTGTACGCCGATCTGGCAGTCCCGCTCGGTTACTGTCGAGTTCTCTAGCCAGTGCTTGATTGCCCGAGGCGCAACTACGAATCCGGCGAGCGAATACGTTGCCACGCCGGCCAAAAGCACGATCAACCATGTCCTGCCAAATCTTCTTCGCAATCCCGTGCTCCGGCTGTTAGCACCGCATGCACAGGATAGCAGCATTGCGCGAGACGTAGTGTGGAGCGAAAGATGAACGCCAATAATTTAATTCGCCACAATCGTGGCGTGACGAACACACAGATACTCATCGCCTTGGTCGCGGTCCTCGTAGTTGTGTTTGTCGCCATTTACCTGTTACGGCCGCGACCTGAGCCGATACCCGCACCGGGCCGGCCACTCGAAACGGTCCAGCCGGCGAAATCCGCGGAGGAGCGCGGCGACACGGCGCGCTCGATCATCGAGCGACTCGAGGCGAATCCCGCAGGACCTGACTACGCCGAGGCTCATGCCGCCGCGCAACAATTTCAGGCGGACGGCCGGCAGGCCGACGCGCAGTTGTTGTATTTCTTTGCAGCTCGGGGCGGCTATGGGCTGGCCGCTTTTGACCTGGCCACAGTCAACGACCCAAACCACCATACTTCGGCGTCCAGCCTTGTAGCGGCGCCGGATCCCTTTCAAGCCTACCGCTGGTACACGGCAGCTCGCGATGCTGGCCACCCAGGGGCGTCGACACGGCTTGAAGAATTGCACGCTTGGGCCGAGTCGGCGAGCCTTGCCGGCGACGACAAGGCTGAACAGCTGTTATTGCAGTGGGAGTAAGCACCGTGAAACACGAACGCATTTCATTAGGGCCAACGGTTCTTGGCATTTTCGTTGCAGCGGTGATGCTCGTTGGCGTCGTATACGCGCAGGTCCAGAGGCCACTGATCCAGGAAGGAAAGTCCGCACTCTATCAACGCGTAATTGTTACGCCCGGTGCGATGTTGATCTCGGATATCGCCAAGCCGTCAGAGACGCGCGGCGTGCCGCCGTTCTCTACTTTCTATGTGTACGACCGGCGTGAGGACGGTGGCAGGCAGTGGGTACAGGTCGGCACGGATAGCAACGGGACGATTGCAGGCTGGGTGGACGGCGATCAGGCGTTTGCCTGGAAGCAGACGCTGACCGTCGCATTTCGCGATCCGGCGCAACACAAGAGGGTGCTGCTATTTGGAGATCGCGATTCGCTCAAGAAAATTATCGACGACCGCGATGCGGCGACCTACAGGAAGCTTCGATCAGACGTTACCAAAGGCGCGGTTGCCGAGTCGCCGGTAGTGGCGATCCAACCCGAGTACAACGTCGACATCCGGCGGAATTTTTACCTTGTTCCCATTCTCAACCACGAAGATGTAATTGTTGGTGGACAGCAGGCGCGACTATTACGTGTTGCCAGTATGCCCCTGCAGGACTCTGCGCTTATTACCGAGACCTACCGCACTGGTATCGTGTTTGTTATTGATTCGACAGTCTCGATGAAGCCCTACATCGACGCCACCCGCGCCGTGATGCAACGCGTGTATCGCTCGATTGAATCTGACAACCTGTCCGAGCGTGTGAGCTACGGTTTGGTGGAGTTCCGGGACAATACAGACGCGGTACCTGAATTAGGTTACGTCACCCGGACTGTCGCGGACCTTGGTGTAAGCGGCAAGGAATTCCTGTCTCGCATCAATACCGTGGAACCGGCGCCGGTCTCGAGTCAGGACTTCAACGAGGATGCCTACGCAGGCATCCACGAGGCGATACGCGCCGTCGACTGGGGCGACTACTACGCGCGATACGTTGTTCTGATCACCGATGCAGGTCCACGCGAAGCCTCAGATCCGTTATCGGCTACTGGTTTTGACGCAGCGTCGCTGCAACGACTTGCCGCGGACAAGGATATCGCCGTCGGTGTGTTTCATCTAAAGACGCCGGTTGGCCGTGACAATCACGCCTACGCAGAGGGCGAGTACCGGCGCCTGTCTGAAGTATCTAATGTTGGTGACCTTTACTACCCGGTGCGTGCGGGGGATGTCAGCGATTTCGAATCGGCGTTATCCGCGCTGACCGATGCGCTTACGGCACAGGTACGTGCGGCGGCGAGCGGACAGCCGCCGGCATTGGCACGCAACGCTGCG
>Ga0316191_10000354_pt1 | contig 29359 bp, 23 predicted proteins | sample Eddworburr2cm_MG_FD_204928 | JGI IMG/M metagenome (GOLD analysis project Ga0316191, IMG submission 204928) | Coastal sediment microbial communities from Maine, United States - Eddy worm burrow 2 cm | ecosystem: Environmental > Aquatic > Marine > Coastal > Sediment | place: USA: Maine...
GGCGAGATTTTTAACATTTAACGTTTCGACAATGGGTACTCTAATGTCTAATGGTTCGGAGGGCTGCTCATCTTCATCGTCTTCTTCCGGTGCTTGTCTGATATTAACAACGCTATCCCTGACCAGAATTTCGCGCACAAGCAGATAACTCGATTTCGAGGACTTAAACTCAATTTTAATATGTATCTCAGCTGCGTTCAGCTCAAAATCTTCTGTAGCGGTTTTGAAGTAAATATCAGAAACATTGACCGACGGGGACAGTGAAAAGTCGATCTCCAGGGGCCCATTAATCTCCAGGTGGTGATCAGTGGTTCGATTGACAACATAGACCAGTCCGTCACGGAATTCATCCTGCTCAAGCAGCAGGACGAGCGTCACGACGATCGCTATACTGACAATGACCAGACTGGTCAGACCGATGACAATGTATTTAAGCCAGCGCATGAGTCCTGAATATAACCATAAAACCATCTATCGCGTAGGAGCGCTTCGCAGGCGCGATTATCTGGTGTCCGTAGATTCGCGGATACGATCCGCTCCTATAGTATTAGATACCCCTGTAGGAGTGATTTTGCAAATGTGATTAACGTTCAAAACTGAACTGAATCTCTGCGGACGAGTTTTCCATGCTCGTTATGGTACGCACGCTCCAGCGACGTGAAAATTCATAGCGCATTTCAAATTCGTTAATCGCGTCATACAGCCCGGTTCGGTAACGCACATACAGCTGTGGTGACAGGTAGGTACCCAGTACCATGGAGGCCTCTTCCAGAGTTTCTCCGCTTTCCACACCGAACTCTTCCAGCCCGACTTTTGTACCGAGAATACCTGCCAGCATATTACCACCGGCGAGGAGTCCGGCATCGGTCACACTGCCTTCGCCCTGGCCGGCTTCCGACTGTGGCTTGCCAAAGGCAATGTAGGAAATAATGTCGGAATCGCCCATGGTCGGGTCTGAATACAGGGTTAATTCCGGCTCCTTGAGGCTACCCCTGGCGCGAATCCCGGCCGTGACCTGCTCGACCTTGCGGCTGGCTTCAAAATCAAGCCCCGGGTTGTCAACCGGCCCGCCGCTGAATAACAACCGCCCGCGGTGAATATCGAGCTTCCGGCCATAGACCTCATAGCTGCCACGTTCTATGGATAATTTCCCCTGCGCCGTCGTGACCCGACCAGGTTTATCGAGCAGGTCAACAGCGCCGAGAATATCGCCTTTTAATCCGTAACCATCAATGGTGACATTATCGCCCAGAGACAGGCGTATGTTGCTCGACACCTGCCAGGTCTCTTTGGCTTCGGCCATCTGTTCTTCATCAACGATGATCACATCACTGGAAATACCGGCACGGGTACTCAGGTCTTTGGGTCTAAGGCGAGCATAGGGCACGTGCAATTCACCGCTGAGGTGCAATTCCGGCGGTGCGACCCTTGCCTGCAAATCCGGTGATACCTCGATGACACCTTCAGGCAGATGCATAATCTCAAAGTCCTTGCCCTGCAGACGTACATCTGCCTGCCAGTGTGCAATATCATCAATAGTCACATCGCCGCTGAGCTGTACACTGCCCTTGCCTGAATCACAGCTGCCTGTAATCACCATGCCCTCGGCCTTACTCTGCAACTGCAAGTCAAGATCAGTCAGCCGGATACCTAGCTTGTAAATTTCAAGGGTGCTGTCGGTGACGCTCGCACCACCGGATAGTCGGGGTTGGCCCAGCGTGCCCTGCCCCTGGAGGTTTATCTCCACGCTACCCTTGTAACTGCCGATTTCATCCAGCAGGTGTTTCAGAAACAGCAAGTCATGCAGCTCACTGCGAACAGTCATGGCAAGGGCCTGCTGTTCCCAGGGTGTAATGCCCGGCTGATAGCCGGGCAGGTTCAGGTCTGCTCGCAGATAATCTGCATCGGACAGCTCCAGCGCAGCATCTGCACTCAGGCCTTCCTCATTCAGTCGCGCACGCAGCACGCCTTGCTGGATATGCGATTCGGATGAGAGCGTCGGATCATCATAGCTGACACTGCCGGGGCTTAGATTGAGCAGCAGCTCGGAACGGATAAGGTGTCCGCGATCCAGCGTCGCTTGCAGACGTGCGTCCACCAGGCTTGTGAAAGCCACTGATGATCCGCTCATTGCCGCCAGTGTTGCCAGCGGGAAATCGCTGAGTCGCGCATTAGGTGAGATTTGTTGTTGCGGGTTCCCCTGTGCATCCACGCACAACCGTGCCTTGTCCTGCAACCAGCAAATCTCGGGGAGCTCGATATGTTGCGCACCCAGTGCCGCATTGACGGGGCGTTGCAGTGACCAGCCACCTGTTCCCGGAAACAGCCAGTCTGCGGTGCTGATGTCTCCCTTCCAGACGTTATCACGCCAGTCGCCGGCAAGCTGAAGATTGATGGCCGAGTCCTTGCCATCTGCGACGAGTGCCAGTTGGTGACGGTGAACCGAGCCGGTGAAATCCAGGGTGGCCTCGTCGTAGTGTTGCCCGGCAATTGCTGCTGCCTGCATCTTTATGTTGACTGACTGCTTGCCCGTTTCCGACCAGTGTATTTTCGCCTCTCCCGCAAGGGCATCGATTGCCAGTGATGGCCCTGCCAGTTGCTGGCCGCTGATCGTCACATCCATCTGTGGCTGTTCACGTTTACCCTGAACACGACCCGATAGTTCGAACGCCCCGTCCCAGCCGGGCAACAACGCAGCCATGTCGGGGATGTCTGCCGCTGCCGTTAACGCCCAGGTCTTGTCCAGGGTACCGGTTGCAGTGACACGGTTCTCACCGGATTGAATATCCAGATTCTGGATAACAAGTTGTTCGTTCTTCAGCTGGATATCGGCCTGTCCGGCAACCGGGTAACCACGCAGCTGTCCCTGCAGCTGAAGCAGTTGCAGTGATACCTGCCTGTCGCTCTCATCCAGGTGACCGCTACTGCTCAGTTGTGCCGTCAACTCACCGGGCCACTCGGGCCAGTGTGTGGCCGGGTTAAGCTGCTTGAGACTCAGCGCATGCTGCCATGCCAGACCTTGCTGCCAGTCAATCTGCCCGTTAGCGGTGATACTGCCACCCAGCGTTTCACCTTCGAGGTGCTTGATCGACAGGCCGTCAAGACTGCCCTCTGCCGAGAACTGCCAGTGGCCAGCCGGTATGTTTTCCCCGGACAGGTCCAAATCACCCTGCAACCTGTAGTCATGCAACAGACCGGACATATTTGCCTGGCCAGTCGTTGAGAAAGCTGTTTCACCCGGAATATCCACACGCCAGTCAAGTTGCAAGTCACTGTTCTTGTCGGGCTGCAGGCCAAGCAGTCCGGCAAGTCCTGTCTGGTAGCTGTCTGCAGTGAGCTGCAGCGACTGGATGTGCAGCTGTTGATTTTCTACCCGTGCGGACAGGGTTAGCTGCTCGATGACGATGGCCTCTTCAGTCAAGCCATCAATACTGACTGACTGGATAGTCGATTCAGTGAGTGTGATATCAACCGGCAGATCGATATTAATTGAAAAGTCTTTTTCGGCAGATTCTGCTGTTCCCGCAATTGCCACGGTCACTGACTCCGCAGTTAACTGCTTGATCCTGACCTCGCTGGAGAATAATGCCAGCGGAGACCAGTCGAGGTACACGTGTCCGACGGCATAAACATCGTCGTTTACCTGGATCCTCAGATCCTCAACCTCGATGGCTGTTACCAGGCGGCCACCCAGGCGACCGATTTGCAGCCCTTCACCGACTTGTGAGTCCAGCAGCCGCCCGACGAACTGCAACCCGGACTCTGTGCCAACGACGTAAAACACCATCCCGCCAAGCAACAAAACAAGCACCAGCAGCATGGCAAGTATTATTTTGATGACTTTCATCACAGCGACAGTCTCAAAAGTCCGGACCGAAGGTAATATGCAAGCGCCACGGCTGTCCGTCTTCACTGATGGCCGAGGCGACATCGACCCGCACCATGCCTACCGGTGACGCCCAGCGTATGCCGACACCGGCACCACTGGCCGCATCGACCGGTAATTCATTAAAGGTATTGCCGACATCATAGAATGTCGCCAGGTACCATTTTCCATAGACGTTGTAGTCGTATTCGATACTGCCCACGAGCATGAATTTACCGCCGATCAGATCACCGTCCTCGTTCTCGGGACTGAGTGACTTGTATTCATAGCCACGCACACTCTGATCACCACCGGTGAAGAAACGATTCGATGCCGGCAGGCTGTCGAAATTACCGGTTGCCGTCGCTCCGGCATCGCCACGCAGTATCAGGCGCCCGCGCTTGCCCAGCCCACGTACCAGTTTGCCGCGCACGATACCCTGCAAAAACGTGGTATCAGACAGCAAGGCCTCTGCAGAACCAGAGGTTTCCAGATCCAGCCGGTAGCCGTCCTTCGAGTGCAAGCGGTTGTCGGCCTTGACCAGTGTCCAGGTGGCTTTCGGTATCAGCAGATTGGAAGTACCATCACTGTCCGCAAGATCATCGACTTCATGCTTGTAGCCGACGGACAACACTTCACGCCAGTCGCCGCGCTTAAAGTTGCGACTGACACGTAACTCGGTCACTTCACTTTTGACATCAGTGGTATCTTCCCTGCGGTAGATGCCACTGATTTCCAGTACATCACTGCGTGGCTTTGACAACGGGATAGCATAGGTGCTGCTGATATCCTGCCGTACCTGTGAGGCACTCACCTCGGCACTGAGCCGGTGACCGTACTGGTTGAGCCTGCGGTGGAGCCAGTTGACAGAACCCTGGATCCCCAGGTTGGTTGAGAAGCCCAGGCCAAAACTGTATTTCTGTCGTTTGTGTGGTGTCAGGATGACATCTAAAGGAACCTGGTTCTCTTCGACACGGGCGGGCTGTGGCACGATGTTGACGGATGAAAAGTAGCCACTGTCGACCAGGCCACGTTGCAATACCAGTAGTTTCTTCGTCGACCACACATCCCCGGTCTCGAACGGGATGTAGCGACGCAGCCGTTCATCCGAGATATCGCCGCCCTCGAATCGCACCGGACCAAAGAAGGCCTTGTCGCCGGTATCCAGGTGCAGGACGATCTCGGCCTCGTTGGTCGCCTGTTGTACCCTGACCTCACTCTTCAGGTAACGCGCCTCCCGATAACCGTTTTCAGCCGCTGCCGCACGGAACAGTTTTTTTGCCTTTTCATAATCGTCATGCAGCAGTTGGCTTCCAACCTGCACGGGCAGTGAGTCCGCTGCCTTGACCATGACAGGATCATCCTTGCCCGCACCGTCGACCTGTAGATCAATGTCGGTAATGATGACCGGTGGCCCCGGATCGATATCATAGTGTGCCACCCACTTGTCACCGTCCTGCTCCAGGCTGGACTCGATGACCGGCTGGTAGTAACCATAGGGCTGCAGGGCTTTCTGTATCTCGCCTGGCGCACGATTGTGATAGCGGCGAATGCGCCGTTCAGTCAGGTCGTCGGCCTTTTTTTCCTGCTCGATAGTCAGGTAGGCACGCACATTCTTCTTTTGTTCACGATCCAGCCCCTCCAGTTTGACACTGATGGACATGGCCGCCTGTACAACCGACATGCCGGCCAATAAGAGGATAAAGACCAGAAATCTTGACATGTTCGGGATTATACAAGCCAGAAGAGGTTAAGATTCGCCCAGAAAAAAGCCCACCGACCATTTATCGGTCGGTGGGCTGTTTAATGCTGCAGTAATTGCCTAGGAGCCTGTCGGACTTAGGAAGATTCTACTGCGGCGGCGGGAGAGCGGCCCAAATGTCCCCGATTTTTCGTTACGTAGGTTCACTATGTGCCTCAAAATCGTAAATATTTGTTCTCACTCTCCCACTCGCCTCGCCACGAACCCCTAAGTCCGACAGGCTCCTAGGGTGTGGGTTGTTTTACCCCGACATTAATATCCACACGGCGGTTCTCTGCACGTCCTTCTGCAGTGTCGTTACTGGCAATCGGATTGTTTTCACCTTCGCCGCTGACATCGATGATGTTCGTATCAATACCCTCGCTAACGATGTAATCCCTGACGGCTTCGGCACGACGTATCGAAAGACCCATGTTGTATTCTGCAGGACCGACACTGTCAGTATGGCCAATGATGTCAATATCGACCACCTTTACTCCCTTGGCCTTGATGGCATCACCCAGCTCATGCAGGGCCACCTTGCCCGCTTCTTTCAGCACGGCCTTGTCAAAGTCGAACAGTGCAGCCGTTGACATGGTGTTTTTCTCGTACTGGACAACGGCCATCGGTGCCGGTGCCAGCAAGACGGCTGTCACGTACTCAGCCATTTGGTCCGGTGAGGCAATATCGCCTGCCTTAACTGCAGATCCGCAGTCACTGCTGCTGCTAATTTCTGCAGCGCGTTGCTGGTCCCAGTCATTTTGACCAATACTGACCGTGTGAACACAGAGACGGTTCCCGGAAGCCGCTTGCATCCGGTTAAGTGCATCGACCGTCATGCTGGAATCAATCTTGTGGAAATCACTGACAATAATGACAGCCGTATCCGCTGACGTCGCAGCAAGGCTCTGTGCACTGACATCAACGGCACCGGCCAAAGGACTAATACCACCGGCACACTCAATCGAATTCAGGGCACTGTCAAAATCGGTACGTTGATAGCCTGTCATACCGTACAGCATTTGGGTACTTGCACCGTCGAGACAGGTCCCGGAGCTAAATGCGGCCAGTCCGGCCTGATAATCCAGGGGTGGAATCGTCTGGTTCATACGGTAAACGATATCCATGGCATCGTTATACTTTGAGCGTCCCTGATACTTGTGGTCCATGGATGCAGAGGCATCAACAATGACCACAAACGAATCAACCCCGGGAACATAGGCCGATGGATCCAGCTGTACAGGATCATAGGGTGACGGGCTATAGGCAGGATTGCCGGAACAACCATAAAGCAAACCGAGTGAGACAAACGCGACAAACAACAACCTGAGTTTTACCAGCATGATGCCCTCCTTTATAGCCCCGCCAACAGTGGCAGGACACTTATTCATTTAAATTTAGTTGCGAGTTGAGACACTGTCAACCGGCTATTTCTCGGCAACAATGAAACTGACCCAGCTGGGATCGGCATCGCCAACCGTGGCGGGTGAAAAATGACCGTTGCCCTCCCCGGTTTCCTCGTCAGCATCCTCCCAGTAGACCGTCACACGTGAATAGCCTGCCTCGGTCAGCAACTCCTGCAACTCCGGCAGGGTCCACAGGCGCCAGTCATAGGTAAAGGCCTTTTTCAGTTTGGAACCATCCGGGAAGCTGAAGTGAATATGACAGAGAATATCGCCGTTTATCGGATTATAACTTGCATGTTCCCAGATATATTTGAAGTGCCTGAACTTTTGTTTTTCCTTTATCTCCCGGTAAGACTCATAACCGCCAAACGCATCCATAAACAGGATGCCGTCGTCAGCCAGTGCTGCATGTGCCTTGCGGAAATAGCTGCGCAGTTTTTCTCGTGTCTTGAAGATCTGGTAACTGAAATTCATCGCCAGGACGGCATCGACAGGTTCGGATTGTTCTACATTGCAAACATCCGCCTGCAGCAAGCGTACCCGGGTGCGTTTAGCCGGTCGCAATGACGCAAGGTTATGTTCACGTCCCCATGTCAGCACCTCCGGATCAATATCGACACCGATGGCTGTATTTTTCTCGTCACGCCTGACCCACTCGCAGCACATGCTGGCGGTGCCGCAGAAATCCTCCCGGATGGTATGCGCGTCCCGCTTGCGCAGCTTGCGGAATGTCTCGCTGACAAAGTCGTACTCTTCAGCCACACCCTGGACCGACTTTTCATAGAGAACATGCCGATCGGCACTCTCGGCCATGGTTTTTTTTGCCCGTTTACGTTTGTCTTTCATGCTCCCCCCTCCCCAGGAATTAATTAAAGCATTACATAGGTCAGTGCACCGAGAACGGCCAAGGCGATCAGGTACTCTGCTGCATGACTGGGGCGTGGTGGTGGCTTGTGCTTTTCAATGTGCCTCGCACACTCTGACAGCAGTTCTTCAATTGCGGAGTGCCGTTTTTTCATATGTGATTTTGCGATAGCCCGCTTTTCTTCTGCCTCCCGGGTAACGGCTTCGCAGTCCAGATGATATTGCTCTTCAATGGCATCATCATCTTCACCATTCTCGGCGTCCAGCCACTGCTCTTCCAGCATCAATATCCGGTCATCTTCCCAGCGTGAAATTTCCGCGAGCTCATCATCGTAAACAGTATGACACAGCTTTTGTACACCCTTGCCACGATCACACCAGTTAATCAGCCTGTCGTGCTGGTAGATCACATCGATCACCTCGCCATCCTCGTTTGTGCGCTCCTTATAAAGGTGCTTTGGCAACATCAGATCCAGTGCAGTCATAAATTTTCCCGCTTGAGTGAATTGATAGAGTATGAACACGTAATGACAAACGCGGCCATTGTAGTGCCGTACCCGTTACAGTACAAATACGGGTTTTCAGGACCTGGTCTGCGTGGCAGGCTTTCAGGTGTTCCAGTCGGGGTACAGGGGTGACAGCCCCTCTTTGCCAGCCGGTTTATGTTCGATCCGGGTTTGCAAACCCGAATCGAACACACGCCACAAGGTATCACCCTGCCACGGTTCTCCCGCTGTGCCATAGAGGGTCTGTTCAAGCATCTGCAGTTCATTTACTCCCGTGGACAGGCGCCGCATAAGCGCGCCCAGGTTGCGCGGCGGGTCATCCGGCCAGCTGGCAGCCGCCCATTGCAGCAGCGCACTTGCGGCCGCCGCGGGATTATTGTCATCACAGGCCCGCTGCACCGCCGAACGGGCGATCCTGATCTGCTGTTTACCACGTTTAGCAGCGGGGTGAGCGGATGTCGGGATATTACGGGAGTTGTGATGGCGCAGGCCAAACAGCAGCGCCATCACCAGCAGGATAGCGCCAAACAACCATGGCCAGTGCGATTTGGCTAAGACCAGCCAGTCACGTGAGCCTGTTCCAGCTGCTTGCACGGCCGATGCGTCAACAAGCTGCCCGGGATCAACCACCGTCGGTGTGATCGCCGGTGGGGGTGCCGGGTCCGTCAAACCATCACCCGGCAACACATTGACCGTCCAGGCCGGCAGTTCTGCAGTTTTCTGTTTTTCCTCGGTGCTATCCCACCAGTCAAGCCGTATGGCCGGAATCGTCTGCATGCCGGTGGCTGAGGGTACATAGGCAACAGACAGCTGTCGGGTGCCGATCACCCACTCACCGTCGGTGCGGTTCGTATAGACCGGTTTTTCAGGATACAAACGCATATCGCTACTGTCGGGCAGACTGATATCCGGCAAATGCGTTGACTCCAGGCCTTTTGCCTCCAGTGTAAGGGTACGCGTGACCGGTTCACCGCTACGAAATTCAGGTGGCGCGGAGGTCCAGCTGTCGATCAGGGTCAGTTGTTCACCGGGCAACCAGTATTTCCCCGTATAGGCGGCAGGACGGGGTTGCACATCCAGCGTAAAACCCTCGCTGCGCAGACGAATGCGCTTCCCGGGTGTCGTGAAGGCACTGTTACCGAAAAACCGTTCCATCATGTCATTCATGTTCGTCGATGGTCTGCGTTGTTGTGACTTGCCGGCCAGGCGTCCATTGAAGGTGACCGGCGAGACGGACAAGGGGCCGCTTTGCTCGGGAAAGATCGCGTAGTGTCTTTCGATGACCTGGTACTCCTGGCCATCCAGGGTGGTTTGATATTGCACATCATCACCAAGTCGCTCAACGAGTGCATGCTCGACATGCGGTCCGTCGATACTGGCCTCGACCAGCTGTTCACGGTAGAACAGTTGCAGTGTGTAGCGGAGTTGCTGCTGGACATAGACCGGGGAGTCCAGTGGCTCCAGCTGTGTCTCCATAAAGACCGGTTGACCGGCCTCGGCAATAACGGCATCGGGCTGCGCGGTCACCGTCAGTGTCATGGGCTCTGTCGACTCAGCGCCGACCGGGATAGCCGGCACCGTTAGTTCGCCACCGTGTCTTGGCGCAATCTCGACATGCCATTGATGACTTTGTGAACGCTGTCCGTTGATGATCTGTGTCTGTTGGCTGCTGCCGGTACCCAGGATATCGAAGTCCTGTTGCAGTACCGAGAAATCCGGTTTAATGCCCTGCCCGGTTTCATTGGTGACGATATTCAGGGTCACCGTGTCACCCTCATAAACCGTTTGTCGACTCAGGGTGGCGCGTACGTCGGCCCATAATGACTGTGAGGTCAGTAATAAGACAAGGAATAAGGTTGCATTTGATTTAATGTTCATCATTAGGTACCACCTTTTACCACGCCTGTTGCTCACTGCCAGTCGATCGTCCCGCGCGCTGCTTGTATTGGTAAAGAAACTTGCGCCGCAGCAGACCACCGGGGTCATCCGGTATGCGGCGTAACCACTGCTCCGCGGCGCGTTGTTCTTCACTGTCCAGGGGGTCGGCCTCGGCCGTCGCCTGTTCCTCACCAATATTCTCTGATTGTTCCTCAAGCTGTTGTTCAGACGATTTTTTATCTTCCTCTCCCTTAGCCTCTTCTGACTGCTGCGGGTCATCAGCAGACGCTTCATCTTCACTCTCTTGCTGTTCGTCTGCGGAAGAAGCGTCAGTCTGTTGTGTGTCACTGCTGTCCTGCTCACCCTGCTCACCCGCTTCGTTTTGGGATTCCTGCTGCTCCCCCCCGGTATCTTGATCCTGCTGCCCCTGTTGCTGGTCCTCATTTTCACCGGACTCGCCTTGTTGTTCGTCTTGCTGCTCTTGTTGCTGCAGCAGCCTTTCAATCTCGGCCCTGTTATGCAGGGCATCCGCCATTTCCGGCTGTTTTTCCAGTGCACGGTCATAGGCAGCGATCGCGTCTTCATAGCGCTGCAGCTGTGCCAGGGCATTGCCCTGGTTGTATTCAGCATCGACATCCGCTTGTGCGGCAAAGGCATCCAGTGCGGCGTCGAAATTCCCGGCCTTGTATTCAGCCGTGCCACGCAAGGCCGGATCGCGCGCCAGCTGCGCCGCCTGTTCGGGTTCCCCGGCCTGCAATGCACGCGCGGCTTGCTGGTCGGCTCGCAGCCACAGATCATCCCAGCCTAGCGCCATCGCCGGCTGCGGTACCGAGACGGTGCCGCCCACCAGTATCACCAGTACCAGCAGCCAGCCACGCCGGAACGCCAGCGCCGCTAACGGCAGCAATAACACCGCCAGCCATGGCCCGGTTGAGCGCCACATGGCGGTGTTCATTCCGGTTTGCTCTGTCCCTTCGCCGAGTTGCATTGACATCTTTGACAGTAAAAAATCGATATCATTATCGCCGCTGCTGATGGCCATGTAGCTGCCACCACCCGCAGCCGTCAGTTGCCGTAACGCCGCCTGATCAAGCACCGGTACCACGATCTCACCCTGCTGATCACGCAGAAAGCCGCCGCGGCCGGTGGGTATGGGTGCGCCGGCATCTGTACCCACGCCAAGCACCGACACACGATAGCCGTCTCGATAGGCCTGCCTGGCGGCATCGATGGCACGCTGACCGTCAAAACCATCGGTTAGCAGCAGGATGTCACCCTGTTGAATGCCTGCCTGCTGCATTAGCCCGGTGGCTTGTTGCAGACCAAGGTCAACCCGGCTGCCCTGTGCAGGCATCAGTGCCGGCTCCAGCGGGCTCAACAAGGCCTGGATGGTGTCGACATCATGCGTCAATGGCGACACCGTGAAGGCATCACCTGCAAACACCACCAGTCCGGTCTGTCCATCCATGTTCTGCTTCAGGATTTCGGCGACCTTGTAGCGGGCACGCACCAGACGCGACGGTTTCAGATCCGGACTGAGCATGGAGTTCGACAGGTCAAGCACAATGACCCGCGCGGCTTCATTGCGGAACACCGGCTGCTGCTGTTGTTCCCATACCGGGTCGGCGAGAGCAATCACCGCCAGCAGGCCACCGGCAGCGAGTAACCACAGAGGCAGGTAAAAGCGGCTGTTAGCGGGTTTGTCCAGCAGGTAAGGTAGCAGGCGTGCATCACAGACCTTGAGCCAGGCGGACGATTGTTCCCCCGATGGTCGCAACAGCCACAGTAGAATCAACACCGGGATCAACACCCAAAACCACTCTGGCTGCTGAAAGTGAAAGGACTCAGGCATGGTCAGTCGTCCCCCTGGCAGCCAATGCGCTTAACCGCCCTTGCAGCAAGCCACTTGCCGCCAGAGCCACCAGCATGCTGATGAGCAGTGCGGCAGCCATGGGCCACATATACAGTTCATGGATAGGCCGGAACACTTCCTCATCCTCACTGACCGGTTCCAGCTCGTCGAGCAACTGATAAATTGCTTCCAGCCCGGCGATATCACGCGCCCGGTAATACTGCCCGCCGGTTTTCTCGGCGATGGCAATCAATGCCGGTTCATCCAGTTCGCTATTGGCGACGCGGCGTCTACCGAAGAAACCGGACACAATGCGTTCATCCGCACCGACACCAATGGTATAGATGCGCACGCCTTCACTCGCGGCAATATCCGCCGCTTTTTGCGGGTCGACCGTGCCGGCCGTATTTTCACCGTCGGTCAACAATATCAGCACCCGGTTTTCCTGCGGCTGGTCACGCAGGCGTTTGACCGCCAGGCCGATGGCATCGCCAATCGCGGTGCGTTTCCCCGCCAGGCCGATGGCTGCCTCAGCGAGGTGTACATTGGCCGTCTTGCGATCAAAGGTCAGCGGCGTTTGCAGGTAGGCCTGGTCTCCAAACAGTATCAAGCCAAGCCGGTCGCCCTGGCGCCGTTCAATAAAATCACCGGCAACATACTTCACGGCAGCCAGGCGGGTCGCCACCTGCTTGCCAAGGACCATGTCCTCGGTTTCCATGCTGCCGGAAATATCGACGGCAAGCAGCAAGTCTCGACCACTCACGGGCAACTGTACCGGCTCTCCCGGCATTTGTGGTCGCGCCGCCGCAGTGACCAGTAACACCCAGGCCAGTGCGGCCAGCAGCAGCCGCAGCCGCGAGCGCGTGGCCCTTCCCTCACCCATGGAGGCATGCAGGGCCTGGTAAAAGGGCAAGCGCAATGGCCCGCCCGTCGACTCGGGCGCGCGTGGTAACAACCAGGCCACCAGCAACGGTAACGGTAAGGCGGCAAATAGTAGTGGCAGGGCAAATTCCAGTGTCATGCCGCGACCTCGAGATTTTGTTTTACCCAGCGTTGTGCCAGTGCCAGCAGTCCGTCTCTGGGCAGCTCGCGGGTTTGCGGTTGGTACGGTCCGACCTCCAGAATCTGGCCGATGCCGTGTTCGAAGTCGCCGTTACCGCCGGTCTCATCGAGGAATCGCAACCAGTCGCTACCGGTCAGTGAAGCCACCCGCTGGCGTGAATATCGCCGTAGCGCGATGCGCCGTAACAGGATGGATAGGCGCGCGGTAAACTCTTCTGTATTATCTATACAACAGTCACTTAGGGAGTCTAGTTCATCCATTATGTTTTGTTTCTGACGGTATGAACGATAGCGGCGAAGCAACCACAGCGTGGAAAAAACCAGTACCGCGATAAGCAACACGGCCAGCACCCACCAGCCCGGTGCCGGTGGCCAGAAAGCCGGTGCCGCGGCCGCATGGATGTCACGCAGATCCAGTGTGGCCGTGGCCGTGGGATTCATGCAACCGCCCCCTGCAGAGGATTCGCCAGTCCAAAGCGCAAAACCTGTGCGACATCGTCGGTGGTTACAATGCGCTGCAGTGGTACGGCACTTTTCTGCATCAATTCACGTACCTCGTCATGATGCGCCGAAAAATAATCGGTGTAGGCGCGACGGCGAGTGACTGAGCGGGTATCGAGTAAACCGGTTTGCACACCGTCAGTAATTGCATAGCGCCCGGCCGGTGGCGGGGCCAGTTCCAGTGCATCGACAATCTGGCAGGCGACGATGTCATTGTGCTGCCGCAGCCGTTGCATATGACGCCGGGTATCTGCATTGATGGCGTAAAAATCACTGAGAATGAACACCAGGCTTCCCGGTCGTGCAACGCGGTGCAGCCGCAATAATGCTTCATTCAGGTGACTGGACTGTGCGTCGATGCTCTGGCTTGCCGGTGCAGTGGCCGGATCGGTCGCAGTAAGCAGCTGACGAATCAGGCGCATCACGCCACGCTGTCCGCCCAGTGGTCGTAACTCGTGATGACCACCATTGAATAAAAAGGCGCCAATGCGGTCACCATTCTGGATGGCGGCCCAGCCGATTAACGCGGCCGCACGTGCAGCGATTACCGACTTGAAGGCACCCTGTGTCGCAAAAAACATCCCCGGGCCAAGGTCGATCATCACCACAACCGGGCGTTCACGCTCTTCCTGGTAGAGCTTGACGTGCGCGTGGCTGGTACGGGCCGTGACGCGCCAGTCCATGCTGCGAATATCATCACCCGGTTGGTAGGCACGTGATTCAAGATAGTCCATGCCACGTCCGCGGAAGCGCGAGGCGTGACCACCGGTGATGGCGCTGCGTGCCGGACGGCGGCTGTCCAGCCGCAGATCGCGCGCCTGCAGTCGATATTGCACCAGCTCGGCACTGCTGACATGCACGACCCCCGGCGTCTCTTTGCTGTCGGTTTGAAGGGACGCTGATGCGCGGTGTTTAAATGGGATACGGATCGACATCGTTAATCAGTTACCATCCATAAACGTTGTTATTTCTCTCGCAAAGGCGCAAAGACGCCAAGTAAAAATTCTTAGTATGCATTTGATAACAATAAATTATGACTTTGCGATCTTGGCGTCTTGGCGAGAGTTATTCTTCCTGGATGGTCGCTTATCAGGCAACCGGTACACGGCTGATGAGTTCACGAATGATGTCATCAGAACTGAGACCTTCCGCTTCTGCCTCGAAAGACAGCAGAATACGATGCCGCAGGGTATCATGCACCACGGCCTGAATATCTTCCGGTGAGACGTAGTCATGCCCTTTCAGCCAGGCCTGGGCACGTGCACAGCGATCCAGTGCAATCGTGCCACGCGGGCTGGCGCCATAACTGATCCAGCGCACCAGGTCATCGCCATACGGCGAGGGATCCCGGGAGGCAAGCAGTATCTGGATCAGGTATTCCTCAACGGCCGGTGCCATGTGCAATGACAGCACTTCCTGTTGTGCAGAGAAGATTTGTTCCTGTGTTAACAGGACCGCCGGGCTGGCAGCATGGCGAGCCTCGGCCTGCGCCCGTTTACGGTTCAGATCGAGAATCTGTTTTTCTGCGCCGGCATTGGGGTAACCGACACGGACATGCATCAGGAAGCGGTCCAGTTGCGCTTCCGGCAACGGGTAGGTGCCTTCCTGTTCAATGGGGTTTTGTGTTGCCATGACCAGGAACAGGCGTGGCAGTGTGTAGGTCCTCTGCCCCACCGTAATCTGCCGTTCACCCATCGCCTCCAGCAAGGCCGACTGTACCTTGGCAGGGGCGCGATTGATCTCATCGGCCAGCACCAGGTTATGGAAAATCGGGCCGCGCTGAAATTCAAATTCGCCGGTTTGCGGGCGGTACATTTCCGTGCCGGTCAGGTCGCCAGGCAGAAGGTCCGGAGTGAATTGCAAACGGTGGAAGTCACCTTCTACGCGTCTGGCCAGTTCCTTGATGGCGGTGGTTTTTGCCAGGCCGGGCGCACCTTCCACCAGTAAATGGCCATCGGCAAGCAGCGCAATTAGCAGATGTTCAACCAGCGTCTGCTGACCGATGATGCAACGTTCCAGTTCCTGCCTGAGTTGCTCGAATGCCGCATTAACCGTACTGCCGGCAGTGTTTTCCTTTAGCATTACCATCTCCGTCATTGTTCTCGTTCCTCCTGCGTCCAGATTTGCGGACGTCATTATACCAAGAAATTATTACGTCATTCCCGCCTTCGCGGGTATGACGGCAGGTGAATCACTGAGCTAAATGACAGGAAACAACGAGGATAGTTCCAGAATGGCTGGCACATCAGGATGAACGGTCAGAAAGGACAGATGACCGATTTGAATTCAAACGGCCCGCAAATAATGCAGGCTGAATAAATCGTCGTTGTCGGTCCACACCCTGCAGGGGGTGAACCCCGCCTGCCCTGCCAGCACCTGAAACTCTTCTATAGTGTACTTGTAGGAGTTCTCGGTGTGTATTGAATCACCGGCATTGAATGCAAATGTATGCCCATCGACCCTGGCCGTCTGTTTGCGTTCACTGATGAGGTGCATCTCGATCCGCCCCCTGGCGCTATTGTAGAAGGCATGGTGAGCAAAGGCCTCAATGTCAAAATCACCTGCCAACTCGCGATTTATTCGCTGCAAGAGATTCAGATTGAACGCGGCAGTGACGCCGCTGGCATCATTGTAGGCCGCATCCAGGACGTTTTTATCCTTCTTCAGGTCCACACCAATCAGCAATGCGCCACCCTGCCCGGTTATTTTTGCAAGGCATGCCAGGAACGCCACGGCATCCTGCGGGTCGAAATTACCAATACTTGACCCCGGATAAAACATCACTGCCCTGGCCTGCCCGGGGATGAACGGCAGGGACATCGCCGCGGTGATATCGGTACACACGGCATGCACATCAAGCCAGGGAAAATCATTGGCTATACAGGCCGCTGCCTTTTTGAGGTGTGTGCAGGAAATATCCAGCGGGACATAGGCCGCCGGGCGCATCGCATCAAGCAATAACCTGACTTTCTCACAACTGCCACTGCCGGGTTCTATGACATAACAACCGGCTCCGGCAAGCCCGGCAATTTCATTGGCGTACTGTTTCAGCAGTGCGGTTTCGGTGCGGGTCGGGTAGTACTCCGGTTGTTCACAAATGGATTCAAACAAGCGGGAACCTGCATGGTCATAAAAATATTTCGGCGGAATGTAACGCGACGGCAGACTTAAACCGTCGATGACTTCCTGATAAAAGTCATCCCGTTCTGACGGTACATGATGGAAGGTGTAATCTGCTGCTGTTCGCATTACTTCACACTGTTCAACCCTACAAAACTGCCATTATTGGTCTCGGCGAGTTTCCGCATCAGTGCCGCATAACGAACGGCGTTGATGGGCAGACCATCGCTGAAGTCGAATAATACAGGGAAGCCCACTGTGTGGATACGCACACGCGTTTTACCGGACTTGTCGGCACGATTCAGTTGCCCGACCGTGTCAAGCACCGCCTGAATCGAGCCGCGCGCAAAATCATCACCAAATACATACAGGCTGATGCGTTTATCCTTTGCATGGAAGCGACGAATGGCGGCCTCAACACCTTCAACCGGGCTCGAATTCGAAAATGGCTGCCAACCGGCAAGGCGTTTTATAATCGCCTTGCGTCGTGCCGGCGTATCCGGAATCCATTTCCCCTGGTACTGGCTGAACATGTAGTCACCCATGTCATTCATGACCTGGATGCCCTTGACGTGCGGGTAAATAGAGAGCACTTCCCGTACCTTTTTCAGCACCCCGGGCCAGGCATGCTGCTTCATGGAACCGGAGGTATCGATAATAAAGATGATGTATTCGCTGTCGACCGGCACGCCGCCAATGGTGGCACGCGCCAGGGTACGCTGGTAATTGGCACCCAGCAAGCGGCGCATCTCGGCAGACAGGCTTTGTTTGGCCGAGGACAACTGCCCTTCAATGATGGTCTGCGCATCGTGTTCATGGCGGGTGGTACTGTACTGCCCGCGTATATCAGACAGATCACCCTTGAGACGCGCCAGCTTTTCTTTTATCTCGGACAGCTGTTGCTGTTTGCTCAGCAGTTCCCGGTTCAGCACCGTGGTGTCACCCCGTATCTCGAACAATTCGGCCTCCAGTCTTTGCACCAGACCGGTAAGATCGACCGCCAGCCGTTCTATCACATGGGGTTCAGCTATTTTGACAATGACCAGCAACAGGATGATGGCACCGAAACCACAGGACACCACGTCGAGAAACGACAGGTTGAATATATCGATCTGACGGCGGCCGCGTCTTCTCATGGCCAGTCCCGTGCCGGTGTCAAAAAGGAACCCCGCGTATCGAGGGCCAGTTTCCAGAAGGCAGCTGCGGCATAGGCGTCACCTTCCATGGGCAGCAGGATGGTGTTGACCGGGATACCGGCCGGCAGGGAGCGCACGGCAGCCTCAAAATGTTTCAGGCGCTGTGCTGCGGAAACGGTAGTGCTGCCCGGCTTGCTGCGTCCCTGTGTGGGCAGGCCATCCGTGACCAGCAGTATATTGTCCGGGCGCGGTGACAGTTTGCCGGCTACGGCCAGTGCCTTGTACAGACTGGTGCCGCCGGCCGGGATGGTTTGATGCAAGGTGGTCACGGCTGTCTCGATTGCCTTGCCGTCTGATGCCAGTAACCACTGTCCATCTGACCCGGGAACCAGTGGCTGTGCCTGGGTATTAAAGGCAATTATCTGGAAGCGGGCAGTGGGCGGGAGATTGCTGACCAGCCAGTCGGTTATCGCCAGTGCCCGCCGCCACTTGGCAGCGTTACGTTTACTTGCCGCGCTCATGTGTCGCCGGCGTATCACGTTAACGATGGTTTCATCCAGCATGCTGGCCGAGACATCCACCAGTATCAGTACATGCTTGCCACCAACTTTCAATCCGGTCAGGTACTGGCGGTCGCCCTCCCCCTTGAAGGTGCGCACCTTGTCACCCTGTTCCTTGCCCGCTGTTGCCCGTGCCCCCTGACGTTTCTGTTCGGCATCGAGATTCTTTAAATCAGAGGACAGGTCATTGATATGCTCGCGACTGGCCAGCGTTTCCTTTTCCAGGGTCGCGATCTGGATCTCCAGTGACCTGATGGTTTCAATGATGCGCTCGGCCTCGCCTGCGGTCGCGGCCTGTTCATTATCGACTGCAGCCAGGCTGTTACGTGCCAGTACCCGGTCATCCTCTCCGACAATGACTTCCTGCTCCAGTCGGATAACATCCGCGCTCAGGTCAGCAAAGGTTTCATTGCGTGCCTTGACGGTATCGGCATTCAGGATCAGCACCAGCAATACCACGGCACCAAAGCCGCAGAACATGATATCCAGAAACGACAGTGAAAAAGGCGAGACCGGCCGGCGTTTCATGGGTCACCTATCGGTTCAGGTCTGCAGGCGCCGGATAAACCAGTGGTCGATATAACGTTCACTGTCGAGTACCAGTCGTTCCTGCATCAACTGCAGCTGGTGAATAAAAAACATCAGCACAATGCTGATGACCAGTGCGATAAAAGTAGAATTAAAGGCCACACCGAGGCTCGAGGTGACGCCGGTGATGTCACCCTCCACTGCGCGGTGGGCCTGGCCCAGTGCATCACCGATGCCACGTACAGTGCCGATAAAGCCAACCGAGGGAATCGCCCAGGCGATGTAGCGGATAATGGATAATTCCGATTCCATGCGTTCACCCTCCGACTCGCAGATGTCACGGGCAGCGGTAGACACATCCTGCACATTACGAGTCGCGCCAAACCGTTCTATTGCAGTTAACAGGGCACGTGGCAGCAAATAGAACTGCATGACAGCCGGTAAAGACCGCAGCCGTGCCGCCAGGTCACGGGTATCTTCCGGCCCGATGGGTAGATCATCCGGTAGCCGCAGCAGGTCCTGCTCAAGTAATGCTTGCTGGTTGTAGGTTGTCCGGCCCTTGAAGCCAAGGATCGCAAAGGCCCAGAACATGAGTACAAAACAGGTCTCTTGCTCATAATCCTTGATCACCACGAAAAATGAGCGTTGCTGTACGTAGCCTGGATCTGCCTGCATGTTGGCGGTCTCCTGCTCCAGGAAGCTGTTGGCCTGCGGCCGGATCACGGTCACATACAGGGCATGCACCAGAATGAAGGCAATCAGCAGGGAAAACACCTGGTAGACCAGTTCAACGGGAAAGCTTTTATTCATGGTAGTGGAGACCCTGAGTCAGCGTGTGAAATGTGGGCTGGATAGTTTCCATCCATAAAGAATAACTCTCGCCAAAGCTTCCGCTCCTGCTCACGCCCCTTACCTACATCCTGTAGGCAAGACGCAAAGATCGCAAAGTTAGAATGTGTTTTTATATAATCCACAAGATAGTTCATTCTTTGCGTCTTTGCGTCTTTGCGTCTTTGCGTCTTTGCGAGAAAAACTACAGCATTTTAGATATCGACCGGAAATGATACCGCACTATCGGCGCCGACCTTCTCGGACGGCGTAAAGGTTATTGCGGGTGTACCTTTTTGTAGCTTGCTGCTGTCAACCGGCTTTTCCTGTTGCGGGAGCTTTTGTTCTTTATCCGCAGGTTCAGCGTTGGCAGGTGTTGCTGCTAACAGATTACCGGCAAACAGGATACACACGGCCATTGGTAAATATAATTTAAGCATTCTCACCTATCTTACTCCGCATAGCGCGCGATCCGAAAACCAAGATCCGGACGTGGCCCGCGGCTGTAGTCCCGGTAGCTTAAACGCAGCTCGGCAATTCCGCTCTGCCGCCAGCTGGAATCACGGACCACGTGGTGATCGCCATTCTCCGGGCCGGCGGGATCGGTGACCAGTGTCTCTGCCATACCGGGATACACGGCATAATAATCATTGCTCCATTCCGCCACGTTGCCGCCGAGGTCATAAAAACCACCGGGTTGTGCAGGAAAAGTGCCTGCCGGTGCAGCCCCCCGGTAACCGTCATTATAGTCGGGTACCGTATTGGCCAGTGTATCCGCGATACTGGCATCCGCAAAGTTACCGACCGTCTGTGCTGGCGGATACAGGCCCGTCCATGGATAACGTGCCATTTCCTGGCGGCCCAGCTTGCGTGCAACATAGGCCCACTCGGCTTCTGTCGGCAGCCGATAGCCGCTTGTCATGGGTGTCACCGCCCGCATCTTGCCGTTGTCTTCACGGTAGGCTGGCTGCAAGCCGTCTTTATTGCCAAGCCAGTTACAGTAGCGTGCCGCATCGTCCCAGCTGATATTCACAACCGGCAATGCGTCGGCATTGAGGGCCGCGCCATCCGCACTTCCGGAATCATGTGCTGGCTTGAAGCGCCGGTATTGTGCATTCGTTACCTCTTTTTCAGACAGGTAAAACGGCCGGAGCAGTTGCACCAGCCGAGGGCTCTCGTTGGCACGCCGGCCGGCCTCCCGGCGTGAGGCGCCCATGCGAAAACTGCCTGCGGGTTTGATTAAACGTAGCCGCTGACCGGCCGCCGATATTCGTGTCGGAGGTATGCTGGCTGTCTTTTTATCCGCCACCGCCTGCGCCTTTGTTTTCAGGGTGATATCAATATTCTTGCTGACAGCGGCGCGTGGCGTCACCGAGACCTGCTGTGACAGGTACCCCGGCTTGCTGAAGGTCAGGGTATGCGGGCGTGTCGTCAGGCGCAGTCGCTGTGTTGCTTCACCGGCCGGCTTGTCATCAACTGTCAGTCTGGCATCTGCCGGTCGTGCCGTCACAAAGACAACACCGTACTCCGGTGGCAAGGTGACGGCCAGCTGCTGCGATTCGTCTGGCGCCAGCTGGATCGGCTTGTCAAGCTGCCGGTAACCCGGCTTGCTCAGGCGCACGCTATGCTGCTCTTTGGAGCGCAACGACAGTGTCGCCGGTGTCGTGCCATAAAAGACACCCGCCACACTGATGGTTGCACCGGCCGGTTTGCTGCTCACCGACAGCTGACCATCAGCAGGTATCAATTCGACAGTGTCCAGCTGCACATCCGTGCCCGCCGTAAACGCATGTTGCATGGACGCGGTTTTATAGTGATCCAGTGCCACCTCAATACGATGCTCACCGGCCATCACTTCGATCGCCAGCGGGGTCACACCCTGCATTACGCCATCGATCTGCACCGTCGCACCGGCCGGTTCACTACCGAGACTGACGTTGGCCCAACCGGGCTGCAGCTCATAAGCAAGCTGCTGCGTCTGTCCATGGCCGGTAATTTCTACCCGGGCGTTAACCGGCAGATATCGAGCGGTCTCGATACGCAGTTGCCGGGAGCCGCCCGCTATCCCGGTCACGCCATCAGTATCTGTCGGGAGCAGTACGTCATCAACAAAAACACGGTAATCAACCGCCGGCTGGAGCTGAAAACGGACACGCCCGGGCAGCTCCTCGAGTGCTAATGTGAATATCTGCAATCCACCTCGCTCGACATCAATCACCGCCTGCAGGTCACGGTAACCTTCCCGACTGGCCTGCACGGTATAGCGACCGGGCAAGGCCAGCCGCCGGTCACCGATAATCACCGGCGGTGGAAAACCGTGAATGGATTGCCGGGTGGGTTCCGGTGTTACGCGTACGGTAACGGGCGTCGCCAGCAGCACAAACGCCGACGCTAACAGTAACAGCACAAATACGGCAAACACGGCCCAACGCCGTTTACGCGAACCGCCCTGTTGCGGAGTTGACTTCACTACATCGGGAATCGCCTGTTTCGGCGGTATCAGCGGAGGTACTAATGAAGTCGTATCGGCAGTGGAAGTGACATTTGACAGGGATCGTGTCTGTGTCCTGATGATGACCATGTCACCCTGCACCATCCAGCTCATGACGGCATCGTCCAGCTGCACTTCGTCACCCGATTTCAGCCACTGCGAGCCGCTCAGGTGTTCATGATTATGAAACAGCTGCAGGCTTTCATCGGCCGTCTGGATATAGGCATGTCCATCTGTTGCAGCGATAAATGCCAGCAGCCGGTCGGCGGGTACACCGGGCATGACAATGTCGCCAGCCGCCTCGCCACCAACACGCAACGGTAATGCCTGCTCATCCAGCTGGCGTTCACCGCGCGCATCATGAACAACATAGATGCGGCTCAAATTATCTCCTCACAGCGGATGGTCAGCGCGGTATCACGTTTCCCCGCTTTTACCGACAGCTGTTTACGGATGTCCCGGTAGCCGGAACGGGTACCCACCACGGTGTAGGTCCCCGGTAACAACTCGAGTTGCTGGCTCGTGAAGGCACCCAGCTGGCCCACGTGGTAAATCGAGATGTCCGTTTCCCCGTCTGACTGCAGGATGACCGTCACTGGAGTACTTGCCTGTACAACCAGTCGCTGCAGTGTGGCGATCTTGTTTGCCAGCTTTGGTTCATCTGCCGGTGCGCTGCTGGCTGCTGATAACAGCTGTTTGGCATTCGCCAGGGGTTGTGCTGCGGACAACCGTTCGGGTTTTTTCAGGTAATGATCGAACTGCCTGTTAATTTCCATTCGTGCCAGGGCCTTTTCCTGCCCGGAGCGGGCAAACCCTGCCATGCTATCCAGCGACAGTGCCTTCCTGTAAACGACACTGGCAGCCTGCCAGTTTTCGTCTTTGACCAGTGTTGCCGCCTGGCGTCGCAAACTGTTCAGGCGCGCCTGTTGACGTGCTTGAGTGAGTCGCTGCCGGGCATCGATAACGGCTGCATCTGACGGGCGTAAAGCGCTCGCCTCCGCCAGGGCTTTTTCGGCAGCATTAAGCTGGCCATTGTCCATGGCTGTTAATGTTTGTGTCATGGCGTCCTGAAAGGCCCGCATCTCCAGCTCTGCAGAGACACGATTGAATGCTGCAGTGGATGGTTCATATTCGGGGTCCAGCAAGGCGGCCTCCTGGTAGGCCGCTTGAGCGGCCACCAGGTCATCGTCTGCCTCGGCTTGTTCAGCGGCTGCCATATTTTGCAAAACTGCCGGACGCGTTTGTGACCGGGCCAGTCCAAAACGTGCATCCTGATTATCTGCCTGTATGGTCAGCGCCAGTTCAAATTGTTCGGCCGCTGCTTCAAGCTGGTTGTTTGCAAGTGCCTGCTTCGCTGTTGCCAGTGCTGTGGCCAAACGCGTATTGCGTTCACTCTCAAGTTGTTCCAGGCCTTGCAATGCCTGTTCATAATGGCGTGCAGCTTCGCTAAATTGCCGTTGTGCCAGCATGCGTGCCCCCCTGTCAGCCGCCTGTTCCGACTGGCTCCAGTCAGGTTCGCCCCAGTGTGCGGCATGCCCGAGTTCCAGTCGGGCGCGTAACTGCAACCAGGCCTGCATTGCCTGGTTCGCCACGTCGCGGGACTCGACCCCCGGCGTGACAACGGGGTCTGTGGGTGTTGTTGCCTGCCGGGGTTCCTGGATTAACGCGGGCAGGATAAAGATGACAGCCAGCCCGAGTACCAGTACGACCGCCAGTGCAAGCCAGAGCCAGCGATACTTCCCGCGCTCATCCCGTTCTTGCGGGTTGCTATGGCCCGGCGGTGTCAGAACAGGCGGTTCCACTGCGTCAGGGTGTGGCTCAGGAACCCGCAAAGCCGGTTTCAGAAATATAGATGCGCTTTAACAATGCGCGCCACTGGGTGTACTGTACCTCGGCAGAACCGGTTAGTTCATGGGTCTCCCCCTCGACCTCGACGACCAGGGGGCTGGCTTCCGAGGAGAAGGATTCATCCAGCTCGATAATGCTGTCACGGTGAATATCGGTTTCCGAGTCCTTGTCAAAACCGGTTTTAATGGCATAGGCCCCACCCAGAACCAGGCTGTCGCGCAGTATGGAAGAACTGTAGCTGCCGTTATTGCCTGCCTCGAGTGCGATCGCCCCGAGAATGGCAGCCACACCGATTAACTTGCGTTTCATCGCATCACGTTCAACTTTACGCAGGGCGGCCGCTTCTTCACTGCGTGCCTTGCGCCACTCGTTGTAGGGTGTTTCCATTTCACGGCAAAAGTTGTCGAAGTGGCCGTTCAGCGTATCTATCAGGAGAAAATCCCGCTCGCGTATGGCGAGCACCCGTTGGTACATCGGGTCATCGGCAGCCGGCAGGTGCACGACTGTGTAGCGTCCTTTTTCATCGACTTGCAGATCACCGGCAAAGGCCTCGGGTGACAGGTCAGCCGCAAAGCGCAGTTCCGCGATCTGCCGGATGGTGTTGATGTCTGTTGCAGACAAGGTGCGGCGGAACTCGGCAAGGTCATTGGCGATGGTGTTGTAGAGCGAGTGGAACACCTCCTCAGTGGGCGGATTCCTGAGCAGGCTGCGGGCCTTGTAGACCCCTTCCCTGATTTCTTCTTCATAGGTGCGGTTAAACCATTCGTGACCGCTTGCATCAGATGCCCTGATCCGCAACACCAGCTCCTCACCGTCGGATTTGATGATTTCCCCCTGTACCAGCAGCTCGCCACCCGTGGTGTCTTGCGGTACTACCCGTACCGCTCCCCAGTAACCGGTATTTTCCATGGTGGTGCGTAATTGCTCCGGCATGTAGCGTGCCTCGGCCTCGCGAATTTCCATGGACAGCCCCATGGCCTCGTCCTCATCGTCCGGCAGTGCTCCCGGTTCGAACAGTTCGATCCAGACATCCAGTAGCTGCTTCTCGGGAATTTCGGTAATGGCCTTGTTTAGCGGCACAGGGCCTTTCACATCATGCGTCGGCCCCAGCGTGCTACACCCGCTCAGCAGGATGATAACTGCATAGATGGGCAGCAGAAAACGTACCCTCATGCCAGTGCTGATCAAAAGGCACCTTCCTTGTACTTGCGATACTCTTCCCAGAGTTTCTTCTTCAGTTCCGGGTCGGTCTCTTTTTCAGCCGCCTCGCGTAACTGGCGGGCCACCACGTCATCATCACTGCCATCCGGCGTGCCGGGAGGGGCGCTGGTCTTGTCGGGTGATCGGGGCGACCCCGGGCCGGCACCTTCACCGTAGGTTGACTGGGCGGCTGTACCGGGGTCCGCCTGCCCGGTAGCACCGGAACCCTCAGTGCTGCTGCCGGCACCACCTCCCCCACCATCCCCGGCAGCGGTTCGTGGTGCCGCCGCTTTCACACGCTCCTGCTCACGCAGCAGCATTTCATCGAAGTCACCCAAACCGGCAAACAGTTCGGCATCGAGAGCCTGGGTTGCTTCTGCGCCAGTCTGTTCGGCGGCCTGGTCGATGGCCGCCGGTGCGATCAAGGCAGGGGAATCGTCCGGGCAGTTCAGATCTGCTGGAACCATAATGTCTTGTTCCGCCAGAGCCATGCAGTCCTCCGCGACACGCCGGTGCAGGCCAGCCACATAGCTTGCATAGTCAGCCGCTTCATTGCCGTTCAGGGTGCCACGGTCGCGGCGGCTGTGAAAATCCTGCTCGGCAGCCACCATGGCCGCATGGTCGCTGCGTAACTGCTCAAGCAAGGGATCTGTTGAGGCAGTGGCTGTTGATGCGCACAGTATCGCAACCATGAACATGCTAACGCTGGATGGTATATAGATATTCATCATATACGGTAATGACATACCCCATATTTCTATGTGTATCGTTTAAGTATAACCCCTATTTCTCTCGCCAAGACGCAAAGATCGCAAAGTAAAGCTTAATTCATTATAAAACTAAATAATTCTTTCTTGGCGTCTTTGCGCCTTGGCGAGATATATTCATTCTGGATTGACACTACCTTGCAACGATATCAGCAACCACACGCGTCAACGTCGCCAGATCATCCCTGTCAATAATATAGGGCGGCATCAGGTAGACCAGCTTGCCAAAGGGCCGCACCCATATACCGGCGGCGACAAACTGCCCGGTGATCGCTTTCATATCCACCGGCTCAGTCAGTTCAACCACACCGATGGCGCCCAGCACCCTGACATCGGTGACCCCGGTCAACGACCTGCACGGCTCCAGTCCGTCGCGCAGCCCTCGCTCAATATCGGCAATGCGCGCCTGCCATGGCGAATCCAGCAGCAAGTCGATACTGGCCAGTGCGACGGCACAGGCCAGTGGATTGGCCATGAAAGTAGGACCGTGCATGAACACGCCCGGCTCGCCGCGGCTGATGGTGTCGCTGACAGATGTCGTTGTTAGTGTTGCCGCCAGCGTGAGATAACCACCGGTCAGCGCCTTGCCCACGCACATGATATCGGGCACCACTGCGGCGTGTTCACAGGCAAACAACTTTCCGGTGCGTCCAAAACCGGTGGCGATTTCATCCAGAATCAGTAACACGCCGTGTTCATCGCACAGGGCCCGCACACGCTGCAGGTAATCAGCCGAATAGAAACGCATGCCGCCTGCTCCCTGCACGATCGGTTCCATAATGACTGCGGCAATACGGCGATGGTTTTCTTGCAGTTGCCGCCCGAGTGCTTCGATATCCTGATCCCGGCAAGGTTCCCCAAAACGGCAGCCCGGGGAGTCAACGAACAACTGCTGTGCCAGTACACCGCTGAACAGATTGTGCATGCCGGTGACCGGATCACACACCGACATGGCACCCAGGGTATCGCCGTGATAACCACGGCGAATGGTGAGAAACTGCTGCTTGTCCGGCTTGCTACAGGCATGCCAGTACTGGATCGCCATCTTCATGGCCACTTCCACGGACACCGAACCGGCGTCGCAGAAAAACACGGACTGCAAGGGTTCCGGTGTCAGCGCCACAAGCCTGGCAGCCAGCCTGACAGCAGCCGGATGGGTCAAGCCGCCGAACATGACATGCGCCATCTTGCCGAGTTGTGCTTCGATAGCCGCATTCAATAGCGGATGATTGTAACCATGGATGGCACACCACCAGGACGACATCCCGTCGATCAGTTCCCGGCCATCGGCCAGCTTCAGACGCACACCCTGTGCAGACACGACCGGATAAATCGGCTGTGCTCTACCCATCGCACTGTAGGGGTGCCAGACATGCGCCCGGTCCTGCCGAAGCAGGTCTTCATACACAGCGTCACTTGTGTTCAACGTTATGATTACCCCTGAAATGTATCGGTTGGCGCAGGAGCGCTGCGCAAGTGCGATTATTCCTGACCCATGAATTGCGCATGCGATCGGCTCCTGCAGTTACGGCTGCAGTCGTCGTTAAATCTTACCAAACCCGGCCGGTAATGTTACGCTCCCGGGTAACAATCATTCACCGGATCACCTGTATATGAAAACCACACTATTCCTGCTGTGTTGTACCTTACTGCTCCTGTCAGCTTGCCAGACAACCGAGACCCTCAATACATGGAGTGACGATTCGCAATCACACAGGTTCAGCAAGGTGCTGGTCATGGCCGTACTCAAGGAGCCCGTCTACCGAAAGCTTCTGGAACAGAAACTGGTCGATGCGCTCAAGGCAGAAGGCATTAATGCAGAAGCCACCAGTAATTTGTATCCGGATAAGGATGTTCTGGATGAAGCAATGATCGATGCCGCCATGAAAAAAACCGCTGCCGACAGTGTCATGGTCATCCGCCTGGTCGACACCCGTAAGGAAACCGTTTACACACCAGGCACCGTCTATGTGCCCGGTGGCTACGGTGGACGCTACGGCTATGGTTATTACGGCTATTACGGCGGCGGTTATTCAGCCATCAGCACACCGGGTTACTCGACCGAATACAATATTGCCACCGTCGAGAGCACCGTGTTCAGCGCAGCGACTAACAAACGTGCCTGGTCCACAATCACCGAGACAACGGAAACATCCGTCAACGCTGCAATCGATTCCTACATAAAGGTCATAGGTAAATCGGTTAAAGCAAGCGGTCTGTTCTAAAACACATTGTCACGGAGCGCAGTCATGAAAACAGTATTGCAAACCATCGCCTTTTGCCTGGCCCTGTTGACAAGAATACCGGGTAATTGACAGGGATCAATTCAACTCAATACAGACTCATTCAAACTGTGTGGTTTCATCTTCACGGACAGACACAAAACAGAGGTTTTACATGCAACGTTTATTGATAATTATTACGCTCAGCCTGGCTGCAATTGCCCCGGATAGTTACGCTGCTGATGATTATTCTGCGGAGCTTGCTGCCAGCCGGGAAACGGTGAAGGAATTCATGCAAACCCTGAAGAAGGAATTGCAGGCGGGCATGCAGGAAGGTGGTCCAATTAATGCCGTCAGTGTCTGCAACCTGACTGCCCCGGCTATCGCGAGTACTTACAGTGCCCGCAACGGCTGGGATGTCGGGCGGACCAGTCTCAAGCTACGCAACCCGGACAATGCACCTGATACCTGGGAGCGCTCGGTGCTTGAATCTTTCGAGGAACGCAAGCGTGCCGGCGAAGACCCCATGAAAATGGAGTTCTACGAGGCCGTTCGCCAGGACGGCAGCCGCAATTTCCGTTATATGAAGGCGATTCCGACCGCCAGGCTGTGCCTGGCCTGCCACGGCGAACAGGTGGACTCCGTCACAGGGACACGTCTTGAAAAACTTTACCCGTATGACCAGGCGATGGGGTACAGGGAGGGTGATATTCGGGGTGCTTTTTCGATTACGCAGCCACTTACAGGGAAATGAACGCATAAATCACAGGATGTCATTCCCCTGATTCGCAGTTCGCGAATCGTCGGCATAGTGGTCTGATCGAGTCTCGCGTCCGAGCGTGGTGAGCCTTTAAAATTGGCTCTTCCCCAGATCGGGTGGGTATACCAAGATCATTGTGTCTCTCGCAGAGACGCAAAGAACGCCAAGGAAGAATGATATTTACCTGCTAAACCATCGCTTAGGCATGCAAAACTCAAGTATCT
>Ga0316191_10000355_pt1 | contig 29317 bp, 29 predicted proteins | sample Eddworburr2cm_MG_FD_204928 | JGI IMG/M metagenome (GOLD analysis project Ga0316191, IMG submission 204928) | Coastal sediment microbial communities from Maine, United States - Eddy worm burrow 2 cm | ecosystem: Environmental > Aquatic > Marine > Coastal > Sediment | place: USA: Maine...
TAATCTCGAGCAAGGTACACACCCTGCCCAGTTCCACGGCTGAAGATACTCCCATTTTTCCCATGATCTTTGCGCGGTGAGCCTTGACAGTTTTTTCCGTAATGCCGAGATGGGTTGCAATCTGCCGGTTGCGGGCACCTGACAGGATAAAGCACATCACTTCCTGTTCACGGCTGGTAAGTGTTGCCATGGATGCCCGTACTTTCTCTATCGAATCATGGCTTTCCCGGTTCAACCTGTGTTGCGACAGTGCCTGTTTAACGACCGAGAGCAACACTTCCTCGCGCACTGGCTTGGTCAGAAAATTGACCGCCCCGCCCCTGATGGCCTTGACCGACATCGGGATGTTGCCATGCCCGGTGAGAAACAGGACCGGCAGGTCACTCCCCAGCTCGTTCAGTTTGTCCTGCAATTCAAGGCCGCTGCTGCCAGGCATGCGCACATCGAGAATCAGGCAGGCGATCCCGTCGAAACGCTCACGGGCAAGATACTCTTCCGCACTGGCGAATACCTCGGTTGCAAACCCGGAAGTGCCCAGCAGCCGTGCCAGGCTGGTGCGCACCGAGTTGTCATCGTCAATGATGAAGACTCGTGAAGTGGTATCAGACATGTCCCGTGCCCTGCTCCCGGGGGGCTATCGGTAGCGCAAAGGTAAAGCTGGCACCGCCCGTTGCCAGGCTCTCTGCCGAAATTCGGCCACCGTACGCCTCGATAATTCGCCTTGAGATGGACAGCCCCATGCCAATGCCGCCAGCCTTGTGCGTAAAAAAGGCCTCAAACACACGGGGCAGATCCTCCTCGGATATACCCCTGCCATTATCGCGTACTTTAACTTCCACACTGTCCATGTGGCGTGAGGTTCGGATGATGAGCTGGCGCTGCGCGGAAGGTGTGTCACGCAGGGCATTCAGGGCATTGAGAATCAGGTTGATGGCCACCTGCTGGATCTCGGTCCGACCTGCCAATACGTCGGGGAGATGTTTCCCGAACTCCAGTGTTGGCGTCACCTGCTGCTGGCTGATTTCACCACTGAGCAGGCCGATCGCATCCTTCAGCACGGCATTGATATCAAGCGGCTGTTGCACAGTTTCTCCAGTCTGTAGCAACGTCCGCAAGCGCTGAATGATATCCGCGGCACGTTGATCGTCACGAACGATATCGTCGAAGATGTCCCCGATATCTGACAGCTTCGCGGATTCCAACTCCAGCAGGCGACGTCCTGCCTGTGCATTACTCAGGATCGCGCTGAGCGGCTGATTCAGCTCATGCGCAAGGGTACTGGACAGTTCGCCCAGCAGGTTGGCACGTGCCAGCCGCTCAACTGCCTGCTGGCTCTGTTGCAGTTTCCATGCATACTGTGCTGAACGCATTGCATCGTCGGCAAGCTGGTAACTCATGGAAACGATAATGGCGAGGTAGGCAAAGCTAATCATGTATGGCGTTGCAATGACACCGGCATCCACCAGCGGGGTGTGGATACCGGCCAGTAGTACAAAGAAGATGATGCCGCCGCCAATCACAGTTGCCGTACGCTTGCCACCCTGACGCCACAAGCGTATCGAAGCATCCGCCACGTAGACAAGGATCAGCAACGACGCGATATCCGCCAGCAGCTTCCACGGATTCGCGGTACCCAGCGGGATGGTGAAGGCCTCACCCCAGGGCGTCGTCAGGCGTTGCAGTGCACTCACCTCGATGAACGTCAGACTGTGCGGGGAAAGAAAGTTGGTCAGCAAGCCGAGAGTCCACAACAGTGTGATGATCATGGCCAGCCAGCGCCGTCCAGTGCCAAAATAGGTTTGTATGAACCACACCATGGGTACCAGGATCATGAAGACCGCGACATTTTCCCACAGCATCAGAACCCGGTAGCTGTCGAGTGACGCGGTAAGCAGCAACCCCAGTTCCAGCATGGCGCTGACGCCGGCACTGAAGGCCATCAGGGATGACAACAGGTAAACTGGCCCCTTGCGGCTCCTCAGCCAGAACAGCATGTGGATCGAGCCCAGCATCAGGCAGACCGATGCACAGAAAGACCAGGCGATGATGAGCACACTCATGCACGCTAGATTAGGGAAGCCGGCTGTTGCTGACAAGGCAATGACCGGTAATTGTATCCGGCCAGCTGATAAACCGGGGCTTATTACGGTGTTCACCCGGCATTGGATACAATTATCGCTAAACCGGTACTATTGCAGTCGTATAACGGTCAGGGCTCACTACTGCACACCTGTACCTTAAATAAAGGCTTACTCTATTTACAGAAATCATGCGCTATCGAATTGGCGAAACCCCGACTGAACCGGTGCTGTCCCTGGACCAGGGCGCCTTCCTGTTACTGGCGATACTCAGCCTGGTCATCGGAATCGGTTTTGTATTTGCAGGCATACGCAGCAGGCACTACTGGATGGCGATATGGGGCACGGGACTGGCATTATCCAGTGTTGGCTATATCATTTACGTCATGGCCATCCTATGAACCCGTTACCAGTGGTCATCCGAACGTCACTTACACCAGGCATAGAGGAACGAGATCATGCTCAACATTACGCTGGACGAACAACACGGCATCGCGACACTGGAACCTGATGGCCCTCTGAGCAAGGACGATTTCCAGTCAGCAAGCACAATCATTGACCCGTTTATCGAGAAAGCCGGCCATCTCAATGGCCTGATCATTCACACCGAATCCTTCCCCGGCTGGGATTCATTCCAGGCGATGCATTCCCACATGACGTTTGTGAAAGAGCATCACAAAAAAGTACCGCGGATAGCGTTTGTGACCGATTCGGTCATCAGTAACCTGGCAGAGACCATCGGCACCCACTTTGTCAGCGCAGACATCAAGTCATTTGGTTACGGAGATTTGGACAAGGCCCGTGCCTGGATACTGGGTGAATGACCTTGTTGCATTAATTCCGTAGCCAGAGAGGAACGACCGTATGGCTGAAATCAATCACAGGGTCGGTATCGCCGCTGCGGCCAGTGAAGTGTACAAGGCACTGACAACGGATGAAGGTTTGTCAACATGGTGGACGACGGACACCACGGGTGCCGGTGATGTCGGATCCATCATCCAGTTCAGGTTTAACGGTGGCGGCCCCGATTTCGAGGTAGTCGAATTGCAGCCCGACACATTGGTACGCTGGCGGCACAGCGGTGAAATGCCGGTCGACTGGATGGGTACCGGGGTGTCATTCGAACTCTCGAGCATCGGCACGCAAACCTTTGTCCGCTTCAGGCACAGTCACTGGAAGAATGCCTCCGACTTCATGGCCCACTGCAGCACCAAGTGGGCGGTGTTTCTGTTGAGCCTTAAAGAGGCCATCGAAACCGGCAGCGGCAGGCCCTTCCCGAATGACATACACATTGATCATTCTGAATAACAGATACACGGCTATTTGATAGCCCCACTCTCCCAGCAGATGCAGAATAATAACCTGTAGGTGATGGTATGTCAGGACGGCTACTTGATGCACATCAACAACAGCCGTGGGACAGTTCATATAGACTATAGTAACAAGCATCGATAACCTCACACAGGAATCCGGCCATGGTCACTGACATCAGCAAGGCCTGCATGGCAGGCGACAGGCGTTGAAAGAGGAATAGCATGGCCGACACGGATGACAGGGACCGTCCGGATATTCCGGAACCGCCGAACCCTGAACAGCGGCACGAGCCACTGCCGGAAACCCACCCAAAAACTTTCGAGGAAGACCCCGGTGCCCCGTCACGCATCCAGACTTTACTGGATGCCCCGAGCTACCGGCGCGCCGACAAGGACGTGGATTTCCTGGAACGCGACGAGGCACATGGACTGCGCCTGCACCTTGACTATCTGAAACCCGAGCTATTGCTCAGTGAGGCGGGCGTGACGCATACCGTGGTCGTCTTTGGCAGCACCCGCATTGCCGAGCCAGCGACCGCGCAGTACCGGGTTGATCGCTTGCACGAGGAATTGCAGGCAAAACCGGATAACAGGGAACTACTACACAAGCTGAGCGTGGCCCGCCGCATCCTTAAAAAAAGCCACTATTACAATGACGCGCGGGAACTTGGGCGGCTGGTGGCGGAGTCCGGCAAAGGTTCGCTGGACAACCGCCTGGTGGTTATGACCGGTGGCGGTCCGGGTATCATGGAAGCTGCCAACCGCGGTGCATTTGATGCCGGCGCCAAGACCGTTGGGCTGAATATCGATATCCCCCTGGAACAGTACCCCAACCCCTATATCTCTCCGGAGTTTTGTTTCCGCTTCCGTTATTTCGCACTGCGCAAGATGCATTTCCTGCAGCGCGCCAGGGCATTGGTCGCCTTTCCCGGCGGCTACGGCACCATGGATGAGTTGTTCGAGACAATGACGCTGATCCAGACACGCACCATCAAGCCGGTACCGGTAGTGCTTGTTGGCCGCCAGTACTGGCAGCGTGCAGTCGATTTCGACTTTCTTCTGGATGAAGGCGTTATTGACAGCGAGGACCGCGACATCTTCTGGTTCGCGGAAACTGCACAGGAGGCCTGGCAGGGCATCCTTGACTGGTATGAACAGAGTGGTGAACCCTTGATTCCTGACGGCATTCCCGGGGAGGACACAGCATGAAGCTTTCTTTTCATGGCGCGGCACAGGGCGTCACCGGTTCCTGTCACCTGCTGGAATGCGCCGGCAAGCGCATCCTGGTTGACTGCGGCTTCTACCAGGGCGGCCGTGAACTGGAAGAGGAGAATGCCAACGACTTCGGCTTTGATCCAGCCAGCATCGACTACCTGCTACTGACGCACGCCCACCTGGACCATTGCGGGCGCGTGCCGCTGCTGGTGAATCGTGGCTTCGACGGCGAGATCATCACCACGGCCGCCAGCCGCGAACTGGCACGCCTGATCATGCTGGATGCCGCCGGCTTGCAGGAAGAAGAAGCGCGCTACCTGAACCGCCGGGCGCGCAAGCGCGGCAAAAAAGCGGATGTCATCATACCGCTGTATACCACCCTCGATGCGCTGAATGCACTTGAGTTCTTTGGTCGTACCGCGAACCACCATGAAACCCTGCAGCTGGCACCGGGTATCAAGGCCACCTTTATCGATGCCGGGCATATCCTCGGATCGGCCTGCATCCTGCTGGAACTGACCGAGGGCTCCGAGCAGCGGCGCATCCTGTTTTCAGGCGACCTGGGACTGAGTGACCGTCCGATCCTGCGCGACCCGGACAAGGCGCCCGCCGCCGACGTGGTGGTAATGGAAACCACCTACGGCGACCGCCAGCACAAGCAACTCGAACCGTCCATCGAGGAGTTGTATGAGGCCATCAACGACACGCTGAAGCGTGGGGGTAATGTCGTTATACCCACCTTCGCCCTGGAACGTGCACAGGAATTGCTGTTCTACCTGCATGCCGGCAAGTCGCAGGGCATCCTGCCCGACTTCCTGCAGGTCTTTCTCGACTCCCCCATGGCGATCTCCGCGACCGAGATCTTCCGCCGGCACCCGGAATGCTATGACGAACATACCGCCGGCCTGTTTGCCAGTGGCCACGACCCGTTCCAGTTTGCCGGACTGCACTTCACCCGCGAAACAGCGGATTCCATGGCCATCAACCAGATCAGCGGCGGAGCCGTCATCATGGCCGGCTCCGGCATGTGTACCGGCGGCCGCATCCGTCACCACCTGAAACGCCATCTCGGGCATAGCCAGAGCAGTATCGTGTTCGTCGGCTATGCCGCCAAAGGCACCCTGGCACGGCGCATCGTCGACGGCGCAAAAAGCGTCAGTATTTTTGGTGACCAGTACCCGGTACGGGCGAAGATTTATACCATTGGCGGATTCTCGGCACATGCCGGCCAGACAGAACTACTCGCCTGGCACCGACAGACAGGCAACCCGGACAGCACCTTCCTGGTACACGGTGAAAAAGACAGCATGAGTGCCTTTAGCCAGCTGCTGGAAAATACCCGCGTGGTAATGCCGCAGCTGCATGAGGTATTTGAGTTATAGCACTTAACCTCCCTTTCCTTCTCCCGGGAGGAGAAGGGACGCTCTATTTATATGTAGTGGGATAGATTGAAAAATCCTCTCGTATACCCAATTTAGATAGAGAGGGATAGCAAACAAGCTTCTGTCGTTGAATTACGCGCGCGAAAAGCCGGCAGCAGTTCAACCAGGTGATATAGAGACTCTATGGAATTCAAGGACTACTACGAAGTCATGGGCGTCAAGCGGGACGCCACCCAGGACGATATCAAGCGCGCCTATCGAAAACTGGCGCGCAAGTATCATCCCGATGTCAGCAAGCATGGCGACGCCGAGGCACGCTTCAAGGAAGTCGGCGAGGCCTACGAGGTGCTCAAGGATCCTGAAAAGCGCACCGCCTACGACCAGCTGGGTGCCAACTGGAAAGCCGGGCAGGATTTCAATGCCCCGCCTGACTGGGATGCCGGTTTTGAATTCAGCGGCGGCGGTTACAGCGGCGGCGGCTTCGGCAATGGCGCTGACGCTGGTGCCTACAGTGACTTCTTCGAATCGCTGTTCGGGCAGGGTTTCCAGAGCGGCCGCGAGGGCGGATTCCATACCCAGGGTGGTTTCCATGCGCGCGGCAGCGACCACCACGCCAAGGTGCTGATTGACCTGGAAGACGCCATGAACGGCGCCACCCGCTCCTTCAGCCTGCGGGTCCCGAAGGTGGATGCACAGGGTCATGTCACCACCAGTGAAAGGGTACTCAAGGTCAACATTCCCAAAGGCGTGAAGCAGGGCCAGCATATACGCCTCGCCGGACAGGGCAATCCCGGTATGGGCGAGGGCAAACCCGGCGACCTGTACCTGGAAATTGAATTCAACCCGCACAGCATCTACCGCGTCGATGGCCGTGATGTCTACCTTGACCTGCCGATCGCCCCCTGGGAGGCGGCGCTGGGCGCCAGCATCAAGGTACCGACACCCGCCGGTGCTGTCGATATGAAGATCAAACCGGGATCCGCCAATGGCAGCAAGTTGCGACTGAAGGGGCGCGGCATACCCGGCAAACCGGCTGGCGACCTGTATGTGATCCTGGGCATAGCGCTGCCGGCCGCCACCACGGACAAGGCGAAAGGCATTTACAAGGACATGCAGCAGGCACTTGATTTCAACCCGCGCGCAAGGCTGGGGGTTTGACCATGGCGACACAACGCAACGACATCCTGACCGGCATCATCATCGAGGAGCAAACCCGCCTCAGTCTACGTGAACTCTGTGATGCCTGCGCCGTGCATGTCGAGTTCATTACCGAACTGGTGGATGAAGGCGTGATCGAGCCATCCGGCATTGATAAATCGCACTGGTATTTCTCCGGCATCAGCCTGCAGCGGATTCGTACGGCAAAACGACTGCAACAGGACCTTGGCGTCAACCTGGCCGGTGTTGCACTGGCACTGGATCTGATCGAGGAACTTCAGCTGTTGCGCACACAACTTCATAAACTATCAGGTCCTGACTATGACTAATCCCCTGCATATCGTCTGTCCTGTATGCACTACGACCAACCGCATCCCTGCAGACAAACTGAACGCTGCACCCAACTGCGGCAAGTGTCATCAAACTTTGTTTAACCGCCATCCGCTTGAGCTGACAGCCGCCAATTTTCAGCAGCACATCAAGCGCAACGATATCCCGGTGGTGGTCGATTTCTGGGCGCCGTGGTGCGGCCCCTGCAAGATGATGGGCCCGGCTTTTGAACAGGCCGCCGCGCAACTCGAACCCGCGGTACGCCTGGCCAAGCTCAACACCGAAGCGGAGCAAAATATCGGAGCCCAGCTGGGTATCCGCAGCATCCCGACCATGATCGCCTTCAGGAAAGGTCGTGAAATCGCACGCCAGTCCGGTGCCATGGCCGCGCATGATATTATTCGCTGGGTACAGGCAAACACCTGAAGCACTCAACAAACACACGGAGAGCACATCATGAAAGGATTAACCGCCAGCCTGCTGCTGATATTGCCCGTCGTCGCCAGCGCACAGAATTACCAGAACATGAGCGAGGCCGACATGCAGAAGATGATGCAACAAATGCAACAGGCGCAAGCCTGCATGGCGGGTGTCGATCAGTCCGAGTTGAAAAAGTTTGAACAGCGTGCGAACCAGATGGAGGCCAGCGTCAAGGCCCTGTGCGCCAGTGGCAAGCGTGACGAGGCACAGCAAGAAGCCATAACCTTCGGCAAAGAAGTTGCCAGCACCCCGACGATGCAGAAAATGCAGGAGTGCAGCAAGATGATGCCAAGCGCGATGCCCGGCATGCCGACCCCGCATGACTATGCCGACAGCGAAGACGACAATCGGCATATCTGCGATCAGTGACATTTTGCCAACCGGCACCTGCTGGAGTGACGTGTCTATCGAAGCGTCCTGATGGCCACGGAAAAACACAGCCGGTCTGACGCCCTGCGCAGCCGGAATTACGGCAGCTACGCCCTGGTCACGCTGCTGATGGTCGGCGCCATGCTCGCATGGCAGGCCTGGATAAGCACCCACAACTTCAGGGAGTATCACCAGCAACTGGCGCTGACCTCGGTCACCGGTGCTGCGGACGAACTGGAACTCCTGATAAGTGAATTACAGCGCTCCATGCGGCTGTTTGCCGATGAACAGCGCGCCCTGTTCGAGGAGATCGCCAGTGACACGGAAAATGATGCCGCCTGGGCGCAGCTGGAGAAGGCCGTCAGCCGGCATTTCCCTGAATATTTCGGCCTGACGCTCACGAGCACGGCCGGCGAGGTATTTCGACCGGATTTTGACAATGCCGTCAATGCACTGTGCGAGCAGGACATACATGCGTTTATCGATGAGGGCTACTCGCATGCGGGATACATACACCCGAATCCGCTGGGTTATCACTTCGATGTGATGGCACCGTGGGGAGATGAAAGCTCCCCGCAAGGCGTTTTCTTTCTCAGCTTCCCCCCCGGGATACTGGCGCGCACCCTGCAGCGGATACAACCGCCGGGGCATGCGCTGCTGCTGTTGCGAACCGACAAGGTGGGACTGATCGAGGTAACCGCCCGGGGAACACGTACAGAGCTGCAGCGGGATTTCACCCTGAGCAGCGATGAGCTGGAACGTATCCTTTATTCACGCGCCGTCGCCAACAGCCGCTGGGACCTGGTTGACCTGCCGGATGCGCAACTGTTTCGCAGTGAACTGGCCCGTAGTACAGGCTATGCAATCCTCGTCTTCAGTGCCTTCGCCATCGTCGGACTGTTGATGCTGCAGCAACTCAGGCGCAAGGAGAAGCGGCGTCTGCAGGCCGAAGAACAGGCACTGCAGCACCAGGCCGACCTCGCGCACGTCGATCGACTCAATATCATGGGGGAAATGGCCTCCGGTCTGGCCCATGAACTGAACCAGCCATTATCCGCGATTTCCACCTATTGCCAGGCCGGTCTGCGCATCATTGATACATTTGAAGACAAGCCCGAGAAACTCATCCATGCCCTCGAACATGCCTCCATTCAGTCACAACGTGCCGGAGAGATTATCCGCCGCATGCGCCGCTTCACCGGCAAGGGCGCGGTACGGCGCAAGCCGATCGATATCAACCAGGTGATAAAAAGTGTGCTCGGTTTTATTGAGACGGAACTCAGCCGCAAACAGATAAAACTCGTTCTCGAACTCGCGGATGACCTGCCAGCGGCTATTGCCGATGAAATCCAGATTGAACAGGTGATCCTTAACCTGCTGCACAATGCCATTGATGCGATGTTTTCCGCCAGTGATAATACGCGCGTACTGCGGATCTCGAGCATGCATAGTGGTGCGGACACACTGCAGGTAACGGTCAATGACAGCGGCCCCGGCCTGGATGCAGCAACACTTGACAGAATTTTTGATACCTTTTTCACCACCCGCAAGAATGGTATGGGTCTGGGCCTTGCCATCAGCCGCTCCATTGTCGAGGCACATGGCGGTAAACTCTGGGCAGACGCCTCGGCGGGCAGCGGGGCCACCTTCCACTTTACAGTCTCCACCATTGCAACATGAGCAAAAATGAAGCCACGGTTTTTCTTGTCGATGACGATGACGCCGTCCGTGACGCACTGGAGCTACTGCTGGATTCCGTGGGCCTCAGAACCGCTGCATACCCCTCGGCCGCGGCCTTCCTCGCGCATTATGATCCGGGCCGCCGCGGGTGCCTGGTACTGGATATCCGCATGCCGGCCATGAGCGGCATGGAACTGCAGGCGGCACTGGCTGAAAAATCCGTGAATATCCCCATCATCTTTCTCAGCGGGCATGGCAATGTCTCCATGTCGGCAAAGGCATTCCGCAGCGGTGCCGTTGACTTTCTGGAAAAACCGTTCGATGAAAATGTGTTGCTGGAACGTATCCATGAGGCCATTCGGCTGGACCGCTCAAATCGGGAGTCGACCGCGCGCCGGGCCGCTGCGCTCACCCGGCTGGCATCGCTGACACGCAGGGAACATGAAGTGATGCTGCTGATCGTTACCGGTCATGCCAATAAAGAAATCGCCACGAAACTGGATCTCAGCACCCGTACCGTCGAGACCCACCGTGGCCGAATCATGGAGAAAACCGCTGCACAGTCACTGACGGAACTGATGGCAATCGCCCTCGAAAGCGGCAACCACGCATTAAAGTAACGGCCTGTCAGCTACCCCGGTGTACGTAGTTCCACGGATACTCATCGGGTGATCAATCCTGTAAAGTTGATTTTCTGGAAAGCCCTACTGGCAGTTCAATCCACAAAAAGGATACGTGGCGTACCATGGTTGTAAAAAAAGCACCCCGCAAGCAAGTGACCAGCCTGGCAACGGAAAAAATGATCGCAACCCTGGCAGAGGGCATCCCACTGAATCAGGCACAATCTTCAGACAAGCTGTCCAGCAACGGGCAGACCAGGGCAGAAATTCGCATCCACAGGGACGGGCTGCTGATTGCAAAATGTTTTGCCACCGGCATCGCACCCTCACGGCTGTTTATCGCCATTGATCCCCTGCACTACCCGGTCAATTCGCGGCTGGAAATAGAGTTCGTCAATGGCACCGGGGCGACTACCAAATCAGTACGCCTGCCTGCGACGGTAACGAGCCGCTCGTCAAAGGGCATAGAACTGAGGCTAGACCCCGCCCTCTCCCGGCACGCTAGTAGCGACTGACATTAAAACGCTCGAATGCCCAGCTCAACACGGGCACTGTCAATAGAGCGATCAGGACCAGCGAAAACCAGGCAACCAGCGCAAAGGCGAGCCATGAACGGTCCGTCGCATTCAACACCAGCATAGCGGCAGCGGCCGCCAGGCCACAGCCACCGATCAGCAAGGTTGTCTTCACCGCAAACTCCACCATGGTGCGCCCGAGGAAGTCGAAGTCAACCCGCCCGACCGGAACCAGCGGCGTGGGGAACAACAGAAAGAAGGTATTCTCGAGACCATAGAGCAGCATATTAAAGGGCACGATAAACGGGACCATGCTGATGACGATGGTCCGCGCAGTGCCGTCCAGGAACATCGCGGCACTGCCCAGCAACAGCAGTTCAACCAGGCTAGTGAGCAGTACCGGTGCCGCCAGCTGACCGATTGCCAGCTTCCATGGCCTGAGTGGCAGCGCCTTGAAGTTTTCCATATTCTCCAGGTCGCTGCGAAAATCGAACACCATGGTTCTTGGCAAGAGGTACACGGCAACAAAAAACACAAAGCCGATACGCGACCACATGGATATGTCGGCAGCGGCAATCACCAGTAATGGCCCGGCAAGCATTGCCAGCGTCATGAAGACCAGCAGTGCCTTGCTGGAACTCCGTAGCGCAGTAAGCAGCTGTCGCCAGGCGACAGGCCCGCTACCACCGATCACCGGCGGCGGCCTGAACGAGGGCACCACGACGGGCTGCGCGCCCCACAACAGACCACTGCGGCGTGCGCGTATCCAGCGCTTGTGCAGCTTCAGACTGGCGGCGATGGACGCCTCGTAGGAATGGCGGTCCAGCAGGATAATAACCGCGAGCAGGCCGCTGTTGATCGCGAGACCAAGTGTCGCCCATCCCAGTAATTCAGGATAAATCGATGGCGCCAGGAAGATATGCACAAACACCTTAAAGGGGGCCAGCACCAGGGTTCCGACAAGTGAAGACTGGAACAGGGTGAGCGCAGCGGCGAGGCCGTCGTCGATGGCGGAAAAGTACCAGGCCAGCGCAGCAATCACTGCAGCCAGCAGCATGATGGCGTGGCTGCGCCGCAGCGGCACATAGCAGTAGCCTGCCAGTAACTGGCTGAGCAAGCCGATAACCGCGCTGAATAGCTGGATGAACAGCAGCGTCAGAAAGGCGCCGAGAAAGGCGGCCAGCAGTGTGTGCGTGAACGCCGGTACCAGCAGCGTAATCAGCAGGCTGCTGAGCAACGCGCCGAAGGCGTAAAAGCACATTTTATAGAGCAGCAATGCTCGCCTGCTGAATGGCCCGCTGAACAGCAGGTTAATCTCGGACGGACTGAAGTGGATGGCAGGCCCGGAGGAAGTGAACACCGTCAACAGGCAGGCCGCCAGCAAACCTACCGGCATCAGCCGCGCTAGCTGTTCCCTGAGCTGCTCCGGCCCCTGCTGCATGCTGCCGTCCAGCGGATTCCCGGGCAATGCCACCTGCTTCATAAGCAGCATAACGACCGCGACGGTAACGCACAGAAACAGCAGGCCACGCAGCGTTTTCAGCTCCTGGAGGCGATGACGGACACCAGCGCGCAGGCGTAACAGCAGCAAATTGACGAGCATAGCATCCACGGTTCGAGATTATCCTGCTGCTGACTCATCCGTATGAGTAATCGAAAAGAACACGTCTTCAAGCGTGGTGTCATCCTTTGCCTCATCAAAGGTACGCAGCACATCATCCATGCGACCAAAGCACTGTGCCTGTCCATGATTCAGTACCAGCAGGTGCGTGCACAGCGTTTCTACCAGGCCCAGCAGGTGCGAACTGATAATGATGGCAGCACCCTGGCGGGCGCGCTCGCGCATGGACTCCTTGATGGCGCGTATGCCGGCCGGGTCCAGGCCGGTGAGCGGCTCGTCGAACAGGATCACTTTCGGCGCATGCAGGTAGGCGCAGGCGATGGCCAGTTTTTGCCGCATGCCGCGCGACAGACCCTGCACGACGTGATCACGTTTATCATCAAGACTGAAGAACTGCAGCAACGACTCGGCGACCGGTTTGAAATCAGGGACAGCGTAGGCCGCGGCAATGAACTCAAGGTGTTCCCAAACCGTCAGGGTATCAAACAGGCGCGGATCATCGGGGATGTAGCCAAGCAGCTGCTTGGCCGCAATCGGCTCGCTGACAATATCATGGCCCGCCACGGACAGTTTCCCCGACCCGGGTGGAATGATGCCGGACAGGACCCGCAACGTGGTCGTCTTGCCCGCACCATTCGGTCCAACCAGTCCCAGTATCTCGCCGGGCGCAACGCTAAAGGTTAAATCCCGTACCGCGACAAAATCGTTGTAGGTCTTGGTAAAGTTGTCTGCGCGAATCATCTGCCCTTTTTCCTTGTCCTTGCCTGCCCGGCCTGTTGTGTACAACGCCATCAGCCCAGGTACTGCGAAATATCGACTTCATCCAGTTGCCCGGCCTGCAGGTGCCGGCGACCGTATTCAAGGTAAGCGCCACTGCTCAGGAACAGGTCAAATAAGTCCGCATCGATATGCTGTTCCTTCTTCATGAAGCTCATGATACGAATGGCCTCGCCCAGCGTCTTGGCTTTCTTGTAAGGCCGATCCGAAGCGGTCAATGCTTCAAAGATATCAGCCACGGCCATCATGCGCGCCAGCAACGGCATCTGCTCACGGGTGAGGCGTTTTGGATAACCCTTGCCATCCATGGTTTCATGGTGACAACCGGCAATCAAGGGCACGTCACGCAGGTGTTTCGGGTAGGGCAACTTCTCCAGCATGATGATGGTCTGCATTATATGATCGTTGATCTTGTAGCGTTCTTCATCGGTCAGGGTGCCGCGACCCACTTCCAGGTTGTAGAGTTCGCCGCGATTGTACTTGAACTCGGGTGTCTCCATTTTGAAGCCCCAGGGATTATCTGCCGGCAAGCGGTCGACGCTGTGCCTTTCAATCAGGTGCTGTACCTTGTTGTCCAGCAGCCTCTCCGTGGCAGGCAGCGGGCTCGCCGCCTCGCGTTCCATGCGCTGTCGCTCCTCCCATGAAACCCCGAGCCGGTCATCCAGTGTGCGCTTCCAGCTGCAGGTGGCAATCCGCTGCAGGCGTTCAAGCTTTTCAGGCGCCATGAACTCACCACCGAGATTACATTCTGCAATAAAGGCGAAATCATCATCCAGCTGACTTAACTGCTGCTGCAAGGCCTCATCAAGAGGCTGTTGATCACCGCCATCGGCGCGCTGCTGCCAGTAGCGTAACTCGGCATCACGCTTGAGCACCTCGAAGCGCGTGCGTATTTCATGAATCCGGTCATAGAGCGTTTCCAGCTTGGTCGCCTTGTCAACAACGTATTCCGGTGTCGTAACCTTGCCACAATCGTGTAACCAGCTGGCGATATCCAGTGCCTCCCACTGTTTTGCGTCAAGATCAAAATCCCTGAAAGCCGGTGCGCTGCTGTCACAGGCCGCCTCGGCAAGCAGCCGGGTCAATTCCGGTACGCGCTGGCAGTGTCCGCCGGTATAGGGTGACTTGGAATCAATGGCACCGGCGATGAGCTTAATGAAGGCATCCAGCAGGGCCTTCTGCATCATCAGCAGCTGCCGGCTCTCCAGTGAGACTGCCGCAAACCCGGACAGCGCACTGATAAAGGCGATGTGATCGTCCTGCTCGCGGTCATCGCCCGACACATTCGAACCCCGGTAGATAAGATTCAGCACGCCGATCATCTCCTCCTGGCGGTTGCGCAACGGTAGTGCAATCAGGGTGAGCGACGTTTCCTCGAACAAACCCGGCAACGCGGCCAGCTTTCCCGCTGACTGTGCTGACAGCTGGATAATGCTGCTGCCGTTCCCGTTCGCGGCCACTACCAGCTCATCCTCGGCAGACATCGATAACCCGGGAAGCTTGTCCACATCCAGGGTGCCGCGCACACTGTCCGCCAGCATAGCGGGCTGCAGGGTACAGTCATCCTCGCTGAGCAGGTAAACCAGCACACCATCGGCCTCGCTGGTTGCCATGGTCTCCCGGCTGATGCTTTGCAGCAGCGAATCAAAGTCCTGCTCGCTTGCCAGTGAATTAATCAGGGTCAGGAAGCGGTTGATGGTGGCCTTCATCATGTCCATGGTCTGTGACAGCTCATCGACTTCTTTGATAAGAGAGCGTGACTGCTTCGAACCGCTGAAGTCGAAGCGGCTGATCTGTCCGGCCACGGTCGCCAGACGGCGGATCGGCCCGGAAATCTTTTCTGCCGTGTACCAGACGACAGGAATCGCGATCAGGATGATAAACACCATGATCATCACTGACTGCGTACGAATGGCGACTGCATCGGCCAGCAGTTCATCCACCGGTGAGGCCATCAGCACATAGATCGCCGCAACGCCATCCCGGGTGACCTTGCGGATAGCGCCTTCCCACTTCCTGTCGTCAAAGGTGAACAGCAGCGAGCGGGGCTCTACCTGCAGATCCCTGCCGAGGTAGGTCAATACTTCACTGCCAAGATCAGTTAAGTGTGCAATGCTTATTTCATTCTTGCCTGATACCTGAACCAGTTTTCCCGCGTCAGGATACGCAAGGGCACGGCCGTCTTCGCCGAACAGCACGATTTCCGACCCCGGCGTGATCTTGTAACGGCTGATGGTTTCCGACAGGGTCTCAAGCGTCACATCAGACGCGACAACGACACCGCTCCCGGCAACCTGCCTGGCCAGGGTGACCCCCACCTTGCGGGCAAAATAAAACAGGTAGGGCCGGGTAAGTACCAGCCCTGGCTCCGCGACTGCCTGTGTATACCAGTCTCGCAGCCGCGGATCATAGTCCGTTGGCTCAGGCGGGTTCCTGGCAATCTCCTGCAGCCTGGCGTCGAAATAGATTCGCAACAGTTGCCGCTGCTGGCTTGCGTCGCTATCGACGTGATCCGCGACAAACGAGGCGTCCGCGGGTGCAGCAAACTGCTTTCGCGCCGAATCGTCCAGCAAGGGCCTGAGAATAAAGAAATCCCCGTCGGAATAACCGACCTGGATACCCGTGACTGACGGGCTACTGCGCAGCACTTCCCTGAACATATCGAGGGCATCGAGACGCTCTTCCAGGGAGCCTGCACGGGTAATCGGCGTTAATGCCAGCAGACCGAGGGTGTCGCCGACCGGTTGATAGGTGGCCTTGATATCGAGCAACAGCTCGGTCCCCACCTGGTCATACATCTTGCCCGCAGAGGTGCGGATAATGTCCGATGTCTTGCTGTAGTTTTGCCAGCTGAGCACCGCCCCAAGGATGACAATCAGGGTAATAAACAGGGCGCTGATAGTAAGGTGCAACGGATAGCGGGTTATTGGTGCACTGTTGTTCATAGGCTGATTCACCGGGCGTCACTCGTGGACAGCATTGAAGGCAGGATAGCGCTGACTGGCGGGCTCGCTGATGTGACTGCCATCCAGTCCCATCAGGCGGTCGGCATTCAGCACAACCAGCGAATAAGTATCTCCCCTGACCCTGGCCATTAACCAGGGGCGTACAATTGCAAGCAGCTTCGGTTTGCCGCTCAGCATGGGTAATTCAAGGCGCACCTCGACCCGGGCGGCAAGCCTGACGCGTTGTGGCTCGTCAGCCGGTGCCGGCAGGATCTCCAGTGTCTCCCAGTTGATTCTTTTACCCTGCTGCTGCTCACGGGCAATTGCCCGGGCCAGTTCACTCAGTTCGGCAACCACCCGGGTACAGGCCTCGCGTTTCTCACCGAGCCCCGTCATCTGCTGGAACTGGAATTCCAGCCCGTCGTTGGTCATACACACCGGTCCCGCGTGCTGGCTAAAACTCCAGTAGGCGACCGTTTCATCAGTAGCCGCTAACGTTTCGGGCACTTCACGTGCACCGATGTCCAGCTCCGGCAACAGGTCTTCGCAGATATAAAGGATACAGAAGCGTTCCAGCACACGCTGTTCATACACAGACTGCTGTCCACTGATGGCCCCGGTCAGGATCACCGGTTGCCCGCTCACGTAGATCTGCACACTGTTATCAATGCCGACACTGATGTCGATCACTGTCGCAGAGGTGATGGAATCGGCAAGCGTTGAAATCTTGCGCGCATAGACTTCGACCGACGCGGCCCACTGTGAGGCATCACGTGCACGCGTTGTATTACGCGTCTCCATGCGTGCCCGGGCAGCTTCCTCATTATAAAATTCGGCCATCTGGGTAAGAGCCAGCCATGCAAAGTCCGAGCGCATCGGCAGTGGCGAGTCATGCAATACCCTCGCCAACTGTACGAGCACAGAAGGCATGGCCTCAGCGGTTGCGGCCAGGCTCTGTGTCTGCGAGCCAGCGAACAGCAGCCCCAGAAACAGTAGCGACACGACGCCGAGGCGTGCCCTAGTCTCAGGCGGGTCGTATGCCATGCTGTTCCAGGAATTCGCGGATATAGCGGGCGGGCCTTGCCCCGCTGAAATGTCCCTGCTGTTCTCCCCCGCTGAATAACATCAGTGTCGGAAAGCCGCGCACCCGGTAGCGTCCGGCCAGCTTCATGTTCTCGCCGACATCAACCTCGACTTTTGCCAACCATACAGCCCCCGCGTATTCCTCGACCAGCTGTTTGAGGAGCGGCGCGATCACCAGGCAGGGCGAGCACCATTCTGCCCAGAAATCCACCAGTACCGGGTGCTGCTGTGATCGCTGCAGCACCTCGCGCTCGAATTCCTCGTAGTTAACATCACGAATCCAGCCTCGATTCACATCCTTAACGGTCATCCGGGTTCCTCATCCAGGGTTCTGTCAGCGCTATTATGCCCTGTGAACGGCGAATACGGTGTGACGTGGTCGATTTGCCTGCGAGCAGACATTCAGCCGGCTCGAAAAACCAGATTTCAGCGTATTCACGGGCGCATACGGTGTTTTTTAACGTAAACTAGCGCCCCTGGTTCATAACAACTGCTGATCGGTAAGCTGCATGACTGACAAACGTATCGAAGACCTCAATATCGTCTCCTGTACACGACTGATAACACCCGAGGAATTTAAACGCACGCTGCCGGTATCCGAACGTGCCGCCGCATCGGTCATCAGCGGCCGTGAAACGGTGAAGAATATCCTCGAGCGCAAGGATAAACGCCTGTTCGTGGTGCTCGGTCCCTGCTCTATCCATGATCCCGCAGCCGCCATGGACTACGGTCGGCGCCTGCAGGCACTGGCGCAACAGGTCAGCGAGACCCTGTACCTGGTGATGCGGGTGTATTTCGAGAAGCCACGCAGTACCGTTGGCTGGAAAGGCCTGATAAACGACCCGCACATGAACGGTTCTTTCCAGATAGAAGAAGGCCTGCACATTGCCCGCCGCCTGCTGCTCGAGCTTGCCGAGCTGGGACTGCCACTGGCCACCGAGGCACTGGACCCGATCTCACCGCAATACATACAAGACCTGATTTCATGGTCGGCAATCGGGGCACGCACCACCGAGTCACAGACACACAGGGAAATGTCCAGCGGTCTCTCATGCACGGTCGGCTTCAAAAACGGCACCGATGGTGGACTCGCGGTTGCCATCAACGCATTAAAATCTGTCATCCATCCTCATAATTTTCTCGGTATCAACTCACAAGGCCAGGTCTCGACGGTCAGCACGGCTGGTAACCGCTACGGTCATATCGTGCTGCGCGGCGGCAATGGCAAGTCCAATTATGACTCGGTCAATATTGCCACCTGCGAGAAGGCACTTAAGCAGGCGGGTGTTTGTCCCTACATCATGGTGGACTGCAGCCACGAGAATTCCAGCAAGGACCCGGCACTGCAGCCACTGGTTGCCGATAACGTGATCAGCCAGATCGTCGAGGGGAACCAGTCCATCATTGGGCTTATGATCGAAAGCAACATCAACTTTGGCAACCAGCCGATTCCCGATAACCTTGATGATCTGCAGTACGGTGTCTCGGTCACTGACGGTTGTATCGACTGGCAGACAAGCGAACGCTGCATACTGGACATGCATGAGAAATTGAGGACCTTGCGATAATCTCACGCATCCCCCGCTAACAACAGACACGAACAGAGATGGAGGCATTCACATGCAGAAAGCAACACTGAGTGACTGGATGAAACTGTTGACCCTCGCCAGCGTAGTACTGTGGCTGAGTGGCTGCGGCATCAACAATATTCCGACCTATGATGAAGAGGTAAGCGCTGCATGGAGCCAGGTGCTCAATCAATACCAGCGCCGCGCGGAGCTGGTGCCCAACCTGGTAGAAACCGTGAAGGGCTATGCCGCCCACGAAAAGGAAGTGCTCACCGATGTCGTCGAGGCACGAGCCAAAGTCAGCCAGATGCAGCTTCCGGATGACATCCTCTCCAACCCGGAGGCCTTTAAACAGTTCCAGGCCAACCAGGATGCACTCGGCTCGGCACTGTCGCGCCTGCTGGTAACCGTGGAACGTTATCCTGACCTGAAGGCCAGCCAGAATTTCCTTGCCCTGCAGTCGCAGCTGGAAGGAACGGAAAATCGCATTGCCGTGGCACGCCGTGACTACATAGAGGCGGTAAAACGCTATAACACCGAGCTGCGCACCATTCCCGGCCGCTGGTGGCGCGATTTTCTCTACCCGGAATCAGAACTGCGCGTGAACTTCAGCGTCCCTGAAGCGATGCAACAGCCGCCGAAGGTGGAATTCTAGCCGCTCAGTCGCACCTCTTCGGAATGGCCAAATCGCGCGCGGCCCCTTACTGTAGCTGGTTGCTACTGCTGCTACTGCTATGCACGGGCAATACACCGGCGGCAGTGGAATTCCCTTCCCTGACGGGACGGGTCGTGGATGCCGCCAATCTGCTCCCGGAAGACATGCAGCAACAGCTGAAGCAACAGCTTGCACAACATGAGCAGGAAACCAGCAACCAGGTGGTGGTCGTGACGCTGCCCTCATTGCAGGGTTATGCCATTGATGACTACGGTTACCAGTTGGGTCGCCACTGGGGTATCGGACAGGGAGAGCGCGACAACGGGGTATTACTGATTGTCGCACCCAATGAACGCGAAGTACGCATCGAGGTCGGTTACGGCCTGGAAGGTGACCTGACCGATGCCGGCAGCCATGCCATCATCCAGGATGTAATCCTGCCGCAGTTCCGCGAAAATGATTACCCGGCCGGTATCCAGCAGGGCGTAAATGCCATCCTTGGCAGCTTGCAAGGCACCTATGAAGCTGTCGCCCGTAAACCGGCTGTAGACCCTAACATCCTGTTTATGCTGTTTGTTATCCTCATCAGTATCGGTGAAAGCTTCGCCTCGTTCTTCGGCTCCCGGGTAATTTCCGCCGGGGTGCTGGGCGGTATCGCAGGGCTGCTCGGCTGGCTGCTGCTGGGCTCGCTGGCCATCGGACTGGCGATGGCCTTCTTTATCGCCACCTTTCACTTTTTCATTGGCGGCGGTGGCGGCCCGACAAGCAGTCATGGACGCAGAAATTACCGTAGCGGTGGCCTTGGCAGCAGTGGCGGTTTCGGCGGTGGCGGTTTCGGTGGTGGCGGCGGCTCTTTCGGCGGCGGCGGTGCCTCAGGACGCTGGTAGCAGATGAGCTTTCTGAACAACAGCGAAAAGCAGCGCATCAGTGACGCCATCAGCGCCATTGAATGTCAGACATCCGGTGAACTGGTCACCGTCATCACCCGCAGCAGTGACGAGTACCGTTACATACCCTATCTGTGGGCGGCACTGCTGGCCCTGCTGGTACCCGGTATCCTGACACTGGTTACCCTCCCGGTAGCGGACAAGCTGCACTATCTGCTGCAAATCTGTGTATTTCTTGCCGCTGCCGTGCTGTTTAACTGGACACCCGTGAAGCTCCGCCTGATTCCGCCCGGGGTTAGGAAACTGCGCGCACACCGCCTGGCACAGGAGCAGTTTTTCCTGCAAAACCTGCACACCACCCCGGGGCGCACCGGTGTGCTGCTGTTTGTCTCGATTGCCGAGCATTACGTGGAGATCATTGCCGACAAGGGCATCAACGACGTGGTCAACGACCACGACTGGGAAACAATTGTTGCACAATTTGTCGCCGAGGTTAAAACCAAACACGTTGCCGACGGTTTTGTCACCGCCATTAACGCCTGCGGCGCATTGCTGGCAGAGCATTTTCCTGCAACAGATGTAAAAACCGATAGCCTCCCGAACCACCTCATCGAACTGTAAACCTGCGCAATGAACCTGTTTCATATCCTCGCCATCCTGCTAACTGCCTCGGCCATCTTCAGCTACATCAATCACCGCTTTTTGAAACTGCCAACCACCATTGGCATCATGCTGGTGGCACTGACTTTCTCACTGCTGTTGAACCTGCTGGGACCCATTGGCATCAACATCGAACATGAAGTACAGATTATGCTCGGCAGCATCGATTTCGATGCAACACTGCTGCACGGCATGTTGAGTTTTCTACTGTTCGCCGGTGCGCTGCATGTTGATCTCAGCGAGCTGTCCAAACAGCGAGGCGTGATCATCTTTCTTGCAACAGCCGGGGTCGTTGGCACAACGTTTATCATTGGCGCATTGTCATGGTTCGCCTTTGACCTGGCTGGACTGAGCATCCCGTTTATCTATTGCCTGTTGTTTGGTGCCCTGATTTCACCCACAGACCCGATTGCCGTACTCGGCATCCTCAAGCAATCGAATGCCCCGAAGAGCCTGGAAGCGAAGATTACCGGTGAATCACTGTTCAACGACGGCATGGCCGTGGTGGTCTTCCTGGTACTGGTGCGTATCGTAACCGATGGCGCAGGGGTATCCGCCGCTGATGTGTTGCTGCTGTTTTCTCAGGAGGCCATCGGCGGCATAGTGTTTGGGCTGGGTGCCGGCACCCTCACCTACTGGATGCTGAAGAGTGTCGATAATTACCAGGTAGAAGTACTGCTGACACTGGCACTGGTAACGGGGAGTTATGCTACTGCGGAATTTCTGCATTTCTCTGCGCCCATCACGGTTGTCTGCGCCGGACTGTTAATCGGTAATCATGGGCGCACCCTTGCCATGTCCGAAAAAACCCGCGAGCATCTGGATACCTTCTGGGAACTGGTCGACGAGGTACTGAACGCCGTGCTGTTCGTACTCATCGGGCTTGAAGTACTCACACTGGTGTATAACAGGGAATACCTGCTGGCAGGACTGCTGGCCATACCCATCGTATTGCTGGCACGCTTCGTGACAGTGGGTATACCGATTACCATCATGCGCCGCTTCCGTAATTTCAGCCCAAGGGCCATCGAGATTCTTACCTGGGGCGGGCTGCGCGGTGGCATCTCGGTGGCACTGGCACTGTCATTACCGGCCAGCGAGATACGCGACGCGCTGGTCGTGGTCACCTATGTGGTGGTGGTATTTTCGATTCTGGTACAGGGTCTGACCATTGGCCCCCTCATTCGGGCATCAACAGGGAAACACTAGCATTCGATCACGTTGACCGCGAGACCGCCGCGCGAGGTCTCCTTGTACTTGGTTTTCATATCGGCACCGGTATCGCGCATGGTCTTGATAACCTTGTCGAGCGACACGAAATGGGTACCGTCACCACGCAACGCCATGCGGGAGGCATTGATAGCCTTTACAGCACCCATGGCATTGCGTTCTATGCACGGTACCTGCACCAGCCCGCCAACCGGATCACAGGTCAGTCCGAGGTTGTGTTCCATAGCGATCTCCGCGGCGTTCTCAACCTGTTCGGGGGTACCACCCAGGACCTCGGTCAGTCCAGCGGCGGCCATCGAGCAGGCCGAACCGACTTCGCCCTGGCAGCCGACTTCAGCGCCTGAGATGGAGGCATTCTCCTTGTAGAGGATGCCGATAGCCCCGGCAGTCAGCAGGAAACGCACCACGCCATCCTCGCTATGACCGGGACAGAAATTCCAGTAATAGTGCAATACGGACGGGATGATACCGGCAGCGCCATTGGTGGGCGCCGTCACCACCCGCCCGCCGGCCGCATTCTCTTCATTGACGGCCAGCGCATACAGGTTGACCCAGTCCATGGTGCCGAGCGGCACCCGGTGCAGTTCCTGCTCGCTGGACAGCTGGCGATGCAGTCTGGCGGCGCGCCGCGGAACCTTGAGGCCGCCCGGCAGCACACCCTCGGTGCGACAGCCACGCGTGACGCATGCCTGCATGACCTCCCAGATATGCAGCAGGCCGGTCCTGATCTCTTCATCCATGCGCCACACACGTTCGTTCTGCAACATCACCTGGCTAATGGACAAGCCATGTTCGGTGCACTGCTCCAGTAATGCCTTCCCCGTGGTGAACGGCAACGGTAGCACTGTGCGGTCTTCGACAATGCGATCGGCGCCGGCCGCCGCCTCGTTGACCACGAAGCCACCCCCTACGGAATAGTAGCTGCGTTGCTGCAACAGCTGGTCGTTGCTATCGAAGGCATGAAAGGTCATACCATTGGGGTGATAGGGCAGCACCTTGCGTCGATGAAAGATCAGGTCCTTGTCAACATTAAAGGCCAGTTCCACATTACCCGGCAGCCGCAGGCGGCCACTAGTGCGAACCTGCTCGATGCGGGCGGGAATACTGTCGGTATCCACCTGCTCCGGCACCTCGCCCTGCAGGCCAAGCAGCAGCGCCTTGTCGGTACCGTGTCCCTTGCCGGTTGCGCCCAGTGAGCCAAACAGCTCGACCTGCAAGCGTGACACCTTACCAAGCAGGCCGCTGTCCGCCAGCCCCTCCACAAACATGCCGGCCGCACGCATCGGTCCGACGGTATGCGAGCTGGAAGGCCCGATACCGATTTTGAAAAGATCAAATACGCTGATAGCCAAGGTACACCTGCCTGATAAGAAATGCCTTCGCTATAGTATGCCGTTTAAATTACCTGTGCACGACTCACCCTGACAAATCGCAAGGATTTTCCAGACCCGCCAGACAACTGGCAGGACATGGAAGCCGGTACTGTTTTACAATGCAGCCTGCCTCGGCTGTTAGCTCATTTCAAAGTAATCAAGGAGAGAGACATGGGTGGTTTTTCATCATTTGCACTGGTCGTTCTGGTACTGGCAATCGTCACGGTTATCGCGGGTGTCAAGGTGGTACCGCAGGGTTACGAATGGACGGTGGAGCGCTTCGGCCGTTACCGCGCGACCCTGCGCCCCGGACTGAACCTGATCGTTCCTTATATTGACCGTATCGGGCACAAGCTCAACATGATGGAAACCGTGTTCGACATCCAGAGCCAGGAAGTCATCACGCGTGACAATGCCATGGTGCGCGCAGACGGCGTCGTCTTCTACCAGGTACTCGATGCGGCCAAGGCGGCCTATGAGGTCAATGACCTGGGGCGCGCGATTAACAACCTGACCATGACCAATATCCGAACCGTGATGGGCAGCATGGACCTTGATGAATTGTTATCGCAGCGCGACAAGATCAATGCCCAGTTGTTGATTGTGGTCGACGCCGCGACCACACCGTGGGGTGTCAAGGTCACGCGTATCGAAATCAAGGATATCCAGCCGCCACAGGACCTGATCGATTCCATGGCGCGCCAGATGAAGGCCGAACGTGAGAAGCGTGCCGTCATCCTTGATGCCGAGGGCCTGCGCCAGTCAGAAATTCTGCGTGCAGAGGGTGAAAAAATAGCCGTTATGCTGGATGCTGAAGGCCGCAAGGAGGCCGCGTTTCGGGATGCCGAGGCGCGTGAACGCGCGGCGGAAGCTGAAGCAAAAGCAACACAAGTAGTTTCTGACGCAATTTCCAAGGGCGACGTCAATGCCATCAATTATTTCGTGGCACAGAAATACGTGGATGCCCTGCAAAACATCGCATCCGCCCCCAACCAGAAACTGATATTAATGCCACTCGAGGCCTCGGGAATCATCGGCTCGATTGCCGGCATTGCCGAACTGGCCAAGGAGGCACTGGGTAAACAGGGGTCGACATAATGGACGTATTACTGTCTAACATTGACTACTGGCACTGGTGGATACTTGCCGGCATTTTGTTAATTTTTGAAATCAGTGCACCCAGCTTTTTCTTCCTGTGGCTGGCCATCGCCGCAGCCATCACCGGATTCGTGTTGCTGGCCATGCCCGATCTTGGCTGGCAGTACCAGGCTATGACCTTCTCGGGGCTCTCGATCGCGAGCATTGCCGCATTCCGTCGTTACAGGCGGTCCAGGCCAATGGTCACCGACCAGCCCACCCTGAACAGGCGTGGCGAACAGTACGTTGGCCGTACCTTCACCCTCACTGAACCGATCATCAACAATAACGGTGTCATTCGTGTTGATGATTCCACCTGGCGAATCAATGGTGCCGACCTGCCAGCCGGTTCGACCATCAAGGTTGTGGGTGTGGAGGGAGTCATACTGCAGGTTGAGGTGCTTGAGAAATAGAGCGCCTCGTAACGTAGACCTGCAAAATAATAGATTAAAACTAGAATATAATCATACGCTTACAGAAAAAAACCTGAGCGCACGACCTGCCGTGTGCAACCCCGCGTGACCGGGCCGTTGCACCCCGGCTCCACCCTCTACATCCAGCTGATAATGCCGATAGCTTCAATAAGTTAGCCACCGGCAGCTGACCAAGAAACCGGTAACCGGGCAGGATGTAACCATGAGCAACTCCGCACCGCAAAAGAAATTCTCGGGCAATGAAATTCTCCGTGACCTGATCCCGCTGAACGCCCTGAGCAAGGATCGCTTCAAGGAAGTCACCGGCAGCCTGAGCATTGAGGACGTCAGCGCCGGCAGTTACCTGTTTGGCGAGGGTGACCGCGATAATCGCTCCATCTATCTGCTGGACGGCGTCATCAGTTTTATCGATGCCAGTGGCCGGGTCACCGGCGTCGTGTCCGCCGGAACCGATCCAGCGCGTTATCCGATTGCCAATCAACAACCGCGCATTATCACGGCACGCGTCGCGACCAAGTCCGTGATTGCAACCATTGACTCGACCCTGCTGGATGTCATGCTGACCCTGGACCAGTCCACGGCGATTGGCTCCTCTGGCATCTGCACCGAAACAGGCGAGGACTGGATGACCCGCGTGTTGCAGTCCGATGCGTTCATCAAATTACCCCCGGCAGATATCCAGCGCCTGTTGCAGACACTGCAATCCGTGGTAGTCAGTGCCGGCGACGTCATCATCCGTCAGGGTGATGAGGGCGACTATTTCTATATTATAAAGGAAGGCAGCTGTTCAGTGACCCGACTGGCATCGGGTGAGGGCTGGGATGTACCCCTTGCCGAACTGGGCAAGGGTGACTGTTTTGGTGAGGAAGCCCTGGTCTCGGATGCCACGCGTAATGCCACTGTCACCATGATGACCGATGGCATCCTGATGCGTCTGTCGAAAAAGGACTTCGTGGAACTGCTGAAGAAACCACTCGTTCACCATGTCGACTACGAACTGGCCTCTGCCGTTGTGAAAGACGGTGGCATCTGGCTGGACGTACGCCTCCCGGACGAGCATTCCAAATATGCCTTTGAAAACAGTCAAAATGTGCCCCTGGCCAGCATCCGGGACAAGGCCCCGGCACTCTCCTCCAGTCATAAATACGTGATTTTGTGTGACACCGGACGCCGAAGTGCCGCCGCCGCCTTCCTGTTAAGCCAGCGTGGCCTGGATGTCTGCGTGCTCGATGGTGGTCTGAATAACGGTGTACCCGCCGACCTACCGGGACTGAACACGGTAGCTTCCGCTGATATGACTATCCATGACGATACGGCTGCCTTGCAGCAACATGCCGGTGATGTGTGGTCACTCGTCGAACCGGATGAAGCGGGCAACCTGCAACAACACCACAAGGGATCCACAAACAGGCAATCGCCTGCAGTTGACAGCAAGGATCATATCACCGCCATGCAGTCCGCCTTGTACGCACTACAAACAGAGTTCACTGCGTACGGCGAAGTAGTAACACAGATGCAGGCTGCCTGTACCGAGGAACGACATGCACGCGAGGCACTGTCCGGGCACATCGAACAACTGATGTCACGGCTATCTTCGGCAGCTGACAGGAAATAACACCCGGTTTCCGGGGGTTGCAATAACAACCGGTGATGGCTGAATGCCGTACTGATATGGTGCCCGGCAAGCACCTCGGCAGGATATAAATCAAATTTACGGCTTTGCTCGGGTATAATGGCGGCATTTTCAGCAACCATTATTCGCTTGGGGCTTTTTCATGCGCGCACTCATCCTGCTTCTGGTAACCAGCCTGCTATTGTCGGCCTGCGCGGCTGTCGACGACAGCAAGAAGTCCATTACTCTCGATAAGGCACTCTGGCAGTATGAAACAGCCATTCGCTGGGTGGACTTCAGTACCGCCAACAGCATGCGGCGACCTGAAGGAAACGCCGCCTATTCGCCTGACCCGGCATTACTGAAACACATCAAGGTCACCTCGTACGAAGTGCTCAACTCTACGACCACGGCCGACCATGCCGAAGTCAGAATGGCGGTTGAGATTGTCTACTATAATGACGAGCGCATGACACTGACGACACTGACCGACAATCAAATATGGAAGTATGATCCGGAAATCAAGGACTGGTATATCATTACGCCCCTGCCCGCCTTCAAATAACGATGACGTTTTTACACTGTTCAGTCACCCGAAATAACCACGTGCTTGCCGTGACCAGCCATTCCCGAACCAGGTTGTTTCACTGATGGCCTGGTGGGGAACAGTGCTTGGCGGCACGCTGGGATTCATGTTTGGTGGCCCGCTCGGGGCACTGCTCGGTGCCGCTCTTGGTCGAAACTTTGACCGCGGTATAAAAATCACCGACCAGCACGGAGCCTTCGGCGCTGGCCAGCAGGAGCGCGTGCAGGCCGCCTTCTTTGCAACGACCTTCTCGGTAATGGGCCACATCGCAAAGGTCGATGGCAAGGTCACAGCGGATGAGATTGCTGCAGCTGAAGGCATCATGAGCCACATGCAACTCGACGCACAGCAACGCAAGGCTGCCATCAAGTTATACAATGAAGGCAAGAAAGACGGCTTTCCACTAGATGACGTTATCATGCAATTCCGCCGGGAATGCATGCGTCGACGCAATCTTGCACAGGTATTTCTCGAGCTTCAGATTGCCACGGCCATGGCTGATGGCCACATGCATGCCAGCGAAAAGCGTGTTCTGTTTGGCATTGGCGAACAGCTGGGTTTCAGCCGCGCCGATATTGAACACCTGTTCAACATGTCCGGTACCAGTCAAACAGCGGGCACACGCAGGCAATCGATTTCTAAAGCCTATGAAATACTGGGAGTCAGCAAATCAGCCAGCGATGCGGAAGTCAAAAAAGCCTACCGACGCTTGATGAGTCAGCATCACCCTGACAAACTGATTGCCAAGGGATTGCCCGAAGAAATGATAAAGTTTGCGACTGAAAAGACACAGGAAATCAAGGCGGCCTACGAGCAAGTGAAGGAAAGCCGACACTCGGCATAACCGCCCTGACATCACCCATGGCTACGATCTACAGGTATACAACTATGAATAGTAAAATATTTTCGATCTTCCTGATGTTGTGTTTCTCGACCATGAGCCAGCCCCTGTCGGCCGACATCGGCGCACCCATCAGGGATTACCCGTTCGAGCAAGTGGCAGAAAACACCTGGGTGATACATGGCCCGCTGGAAATGCCCAACGTCAGCAACCAGGGATTCATGAACAATCCGGGGATTGTGTTGACCGATAGTGGCGTCGTGGTCGTTGACCCCGGCTCCAGTGTACAGGCCGGGGAAATGGTGTTGAGGATGCTTAAAAAGGTATCCGATCAACCAGTGGTTGCCGTTTTCAACACCCACATACACGGTGATCACTGGCTGGGCAATCAGGCAATCCGTGCCGCCTACCCGGATGCACCAATTTACGGGCACACGGAAATGCTGGCCATGGTGGCTGCCGGCAGCGGTGACACATGGGTTGAATTGATGGATAAGCTGACAGAAGGCGCCACCAAAGGCACTCGTGTTGTCGGACCCGGTGATGCTGTCAAACACGGCGACGCTATCAAGATAGGCAACAAAACCTTTCGTATCCACCACTACGGTCAGGCGCACACCCGCACCGATATCATGATCGAGGTTGAGGAAGACGAGGTGGTGTTCCTGGGAGACAATGTCACCGCCGATCGTATCCCGAGAATGACGGATGGCAACTTCAAGGGAAACATCAGCACGGTGAACAGAATAAGCGAAATCGATGCATCAA
>Ga0316191_10000356_pt1 | contig 29238 bp, 24 predicted proteins | sample Eddworburr2cm_MG_FD_204928 | JGI IMG/M metagenome (GOLD analysis project Ga0316191, IMG submission 204928) | Coastal sediment microbial communities from Maine, United States - Eddy worm burrow 2 cm | ecosystem: Environmental > Aquatic > Marine > Coastal > Sediment | place: USA: Maine...
CCTCTTTCAAGAAAAGAGCTAGCCGAGCTCTCCGGAATGAGTTCCGAAACGGTAATCCGTATGCTCAAGGAATTCAACGATGAAGGACTGATCCGGATGGAAGGGAAATCCATTGAGGTCCTTGACTACGAACGCATCAAGCAGATCAGCGAGACGGGGTAATTTGACCAGGGGTTTGACAAAAATAAAGAGGGTGTCTCGCAAAAGACACCCTCTTTCTATTTATTTAGGACTAGTCAATGACTTATGAGACGGCCTATTTTTATTTTAAATTCCTAATGTAGCTTCAATACTATTAAGAAGTGTTTTAACATAAGCAGGGTTATGTGCACTTAAACTTCTGTCTTCCATAATTATCGTAAAATTCCACCAAGCATTAAAATTAGCCCTGGTAAGAGATGCATATACTGGATGTGCGGCACCGAATAAAGACTCACCTGACTCCCAAGACACATCTATATGTATAGCATGTATTGCTTCTAATGCTGCAGCAATATCTTCAAGTCTAGCAGCTATTGCATCCATTTCTGTATCTTTACTTCCATGACAATCTATGCAATTACCTGCATCAGGATGAAACGTATGACCACTTTCAGGTCCCATATGACATTCTACACAACCGCCTGCGTGGGGTCCATAAGGAGTACCATCAACATCTCCTGCTGCTTGACCTGCCCATAAATTAGCTTGAGGTCCATGATGAGGACCAGCATGTGTACTGCTAATATACGCATGTGTTGCTGTTGGTACAACAAAATCTACTCTTAATGTATCACCATCAAGAGTTGCAGAACCTCCAGGTCCAACCGCTGCGTTAGTATAAACAGCTATATCATCACCAGTAAATTTTCGTGAGTAAGTTGTATCCTTAGTTACATTATCATAACCTGCAACAGTTCTACGAGATTGATGACAATTAATACAAGTATTATTATTTCCTTCATCTAATACAACATCTCCATCTGCAACTAAAGTAACAGCACCGCCTAATCTAAATGCATAATCTGTGTCTACAAAATCTGTATGTAAATCATGACATGTTGCACATTCCCATTGACTTGGATTCGTAAAATCATTTGCTACATCTCCAGTACGAGCAAATTCAAGATATCCTTCATGTGAATGACATTGTGCACAAGAAGCTCTTCCGCCAGCATAATCTACGGCAATTGCTCCTGATGCATGTTGTGATGCAGCAAATTCAGAAGCTATTTGCGCTTTATTATCTGAATTATGGCATACTAGACAAGTTACGTTACCATCTACACCATCAGTACCATCAGTACCATCGGTACCGTTTTGTCCGGCAGCTCCCGCTGGGCCCGCTGGGCCCTCGCAACTAGAGATCATAAGAGCGCCCGCAATCAAAAGTGCGAAGCCTCCTAAAATAGTGAGTTTTGATATTCTTTTCATAGCTAAAAAATTGGTTTAAGAATTTCTAAATTGGTTTGAGATAAAAATATTCATGTCTGCATTATTGTTCAAAGATTCACATAGCATATATGTATACGCAATTTGCCTTGCTTTCCGGTCTATTTATCGACATATATCGATAGTATTGCCGGCACGATATGATTTGGGGGAAAGTGTTACCTTAGCAATAAACTATCCGTAAAGGCTTTAAGGTGTACCCGGTACACTAATAAGACCGTTTCTAAATGAACCTTCACTAATGCCCCCCTTGAAAACATGCTAAAAAACACTCCGGTAAAACCTCTATTTTTCCTATTCACACTGGTATTTCTGATTTTTGCCACGGCCTGCAAGCAGGACTACCCCAGCCTGAAAATTGCTGTTACCACAGATGTTCATGGTATGATTTTTCCGCAGGATTTTATTGGAAGGGAAAGCTCCGATCATTCACTGGCCCATATATATAATTATGTCTGCCGGCAGCGAGACATGGAAGACACCCTTTTTCTTCTGATGGATAACGGAGATTTTCTTCAGGGACAGCCTACGGTCTATTACTACAATTATATCGACACGCTGAGCCAACACCTCTCAGCCAGGGTGATGAATTTCATGGGCTATGACGCCGGTTCGGTGGGTAACCACGATGTAGAAGCCGGTCCTGCGGTGTATGACCGGATCCGGGAAGAATTCACCTTCCCCTGGCTGGCTGCCAACGCAGTGCATACAGTCACCGGGAAACCTTACTTTGAGCCTTACACCATCCTGAAGGCGGGACGAAAGAAGATAGCTGTACTGGGATTGATCACTCCTGGAATTCCCAGCTGGCTACCTAAAAACCTTTGGCCTGACATGGAGTTCAGAGACATGGTGGAGACAGCCCGGGAGTGGGTTCCGCTGATCCTGGAAAAAGAAAAGCCCGACCTGCTGGTGGGCCTTTTCCATTCAGGAATTGATGCATCCTATGGAGGAAACACTCAATCCTACCTGAATGAAAATGCGGTGATGCTGGTGGCGGAACAGGTACCCGGATTTGATGTGATCTTTGCCGGACACGACCATCGGGTTTCTGTTCAATGGCTTAGCAACTCCCTTGGAGACAGCGTTTTGATCATTGATCCGGGCAGTCACGGCCGCTTTGCAGGTGAAGCCACCATTACCTTTGGTCCGCAAGGAAAAATAATCTCAGGTAAAAACATTCCCATGAAGGAATACTCTTACTCTGAAGCCTTCGTCCAAGAGTTTGATTCTGAATACAGAACCATCACTGAATACCTGAGCGATACCATTACCTGGCTCTCAGAAGATATGGCGGGACTGGATGCGATCCTTGGACCATCGACCATGATGTCACTCATCCACCAGGTACAGCTGGAACTTTCCGGAGCTCAGGTAAGTTTTACTGCTCCCCTTTCCCTGTCAGCAGTCCTGACGGAAGGCCCTCTGCTGGTTTCGGACATGTTTAAACTCTACAGGTTCGAGAACATGCTCTATACCATGCAAATGACGGGCAAAGAGATTGATGGATTTCTTGAGCACGCAGTGGGTATGTGGTTCTCCACACTGTCGGGGCCCGGGGATCCCCTGCTTCTCTTCGAAAAAGGGAAACCCGGCCGGCTGGCGCACCCCTTTTACAATTTCTCTTCGGCTGCAGGGATCTCTTATTTGGTCGATGTAAGCAAGGAAGCCGGTGAACGTATACATATTATATCCTTCGCAGATGGATCCCCTTTTCATGAGGAAAGCATCTATACGGTGGCCGTGAATTCCTACAGGGGGAACGGTGGAGGTGGCCACCTGACTTCCGGTGCAGGAATCCCTCCCGAAGAATTGTCATCACGCATAAGCTGGTCCACAGACCGAGACCTGCGCTACTACCTGATGGAGTACCTTGGGCAATACGACACCCTTCATCCAACACTTCTAAATAACTGGCACTGTGTACCCGAAAAGCTGACACAGGATGCTTTTCGCTCCGACCGCCTGACCATGAGGAAGGCTCTCGGGCTCCAAAATTGAGATTTATTTATAGTTTTGCATGCATATTTTTACGACCCACAAAACTTTTTATACCTTAACGGGTCTTATCATATGCACTAAGTTCTGACACATGGATGTGAATGGAAAAAATTTTACCCGTTTCCTCAAAAGGCAGCAGGTGTATGAGAAGCAACACGATTCCAAAGCCCTCGAGAAACAACACTCCAAAGGCAAACTCACCGCCTGGGAGCGAATAGCAATCCTTTTTGACGAAGATACTTTTGAAGAAGTGGATGCCTTTGTCTCACCCGAAAGGTCCGATGGGGGATTCGGAAAGGTGCAAAATGCATACGGCGATGGGGTGATTATCGGTCATGGTTTGATCCTTGGCAGGCTCACCTTCGCATATGCACAGGACTTCACAGTAATGGGTGGTTCACTGGGTTCGGTGCACGCCACCAAAATCATGAAGATCCAGGACATGGCCCTGAAGATGGGGGCTCCCATGATCGGACTGATCGATTCCGGAGGTGCCAGGATCCAGGAAGGCGTGGCCAGTCTGGCGGGATATGCAGGGATTTTTTACCGAAATGTTCAGTCCTCCGGCGTAATTCCCCAGATTTCGGTCATTCTGGGACCAGCTGCGGGAGGGGCAGTTTATTCTCCCTCCATCACCGATTTTGTATTCATGACCAACCAGACCTCTTATATGTTTGTGACCGGTCCCAATGTTGTCAAGGAGGTACTGAATGAGGATGTAAGCCTGAACGATCTGGGTGGTGCAGGAGTCCATTCAAAAAAGAGTGGTGTGGCTCACCTGGTCTATGAAGATGAGGAGAACACCCTGATGGGGGTCCGCCAGATGCTCTCCTACCTCCCTTCCAATAACCTGGAGAATCCGCCCGAAATGGATCTGAGTGAGGATGAGACCCTGGATGTGGAAGAAAAATTAAGGGCCATTGTACCCGACGATCCCAACAAACCCTACGATGTAAAGGATGTGATCAATCACCTTGTGGATATACGGTCCTTTTACGAAATTTCTGAAAACTACGCACAGAACGTGGTCATCGGGCTGGCAAGGCTTGATGGAAAAGTGGTCGGGATAGTGGCCAATCAGCCCAAGGTACTGGCAGGAACCCTTGACATCAACTCCTCCGGCAAGGGAGCCCGTTTTATCCGCTTTTGCGATGCATTCAACATTCCGCTCTTGATCCTGGAGGATGTACCAGGATTCCTGCCCGGTATCGACCAGGAGCACAACGGAATTATCCGGCACGGAGCCAAGATGCTCTACGCTTTTGCCGATGCCACTGTTCCCAGAATTACCGTAATTCTGAGAAAATCCTATGGGGGTGCTTACTGCGTGATGAACAGCAAAAACCTGGGGGGTGATTTCAATTTTGCCTGGCCCACCGCCGAAATTGCAGTGATGGGACCCGAAGGAGCTGTGGCCATTCTCTATCGAAAAGAGCTGATAGCCTCCGACGATCCGGTAGCCCTGAAGAAAGAGCTGGCTGCAAAGTACCGTAACGAAATAGCCAATCCCTATATAGCGGACGAACGTGGCTTCATTGATGAGGTCATTGATCCCGCCGAAACCAGGATGAAGCTGATCCGTGCTTATGAGGCCCTTGAGACTAAATTTGTAACCAATCCGGCCAGGAAACATGGCAACATTCCTCTATAGCAAATTCCTATGAAAATCAAGAGTTTACTGATAGCCAACAGGGGCGAGATTGCCATCCGGATTATCCGGACCGCCAGGAAAATGGGCATCCGTACCTATGTGATCAAAACCATCAAGGAACCCAGTGCCTGGTACCTGGAAGAAGCGGATGAGATCATCGACTTTTCTGAGTCCTTCGACGATAGCCTCCCCGAATTTCTCGACATTGAAAGAATCATTGCCAGCACCAAGAAACATAAGGTGGACGCCATTCACCCTGGCTACGGTTTCCTTGCGGAAAATCCCGACTTTGCCAGGAGGTGTGAGGAGGAAAAGATTGTATTTATCGGCCCCTCCCACGATGCCATCTATCGGATGGGGCACAAAACCATCGCCAAGGAACTGGCCAGGAAGCACAATGTACCCTTGCTGGGAGGAAGTCCTGGTTCAGTGGCTAATGCGGAAGAAGCCCGGAAAATAGCCAATGAGATAGGCTACCCCGTAATCCTGAAGGCAGCAGCTGGAGGTGGCGGCAGGGGCATGAGAGTAGTGGAAAAAGAGAAGGACATTGAACGGATGTTTACCCTGGCCACCAATGAAGCAGAAAAAGCCTTCAACAATCCAGATGTTTTCATAGAACGCTTTGTTCGTGAACCACGTCACATCGAATTCCAGATCCTGGCCGACCAGCATGGCAACGTGGTGCACCTTGGTGAACGAGAGTGCTCGGTGCAGCGCAAGCACCAGAAACTGCTGGAAGAATCCCCCTCCCCTGCCCTGGATCAAAAACTGAGAAATAAGATGGGTGAGGCGGCCATCAACATCGCAAAAGCGGTGAACTATTATTCGGCTGGCACCGTGGAGTTCCTTCTGGACGAAGACAAAAGTTTCACGTTCATGGAGATGAATACCCGCATCCAGGTGGAGCATCCCGTCACAGAAATGGTTACCGGAATCGACCTTATCGAACAGATGATCCTCATTGCGGAGGGAAAAAAGCTGGCTTTTGCCCAGAAGGATATCAAGCTGAATGGCTGGGCCATAGAGTGGAGAATCAATGCTGAGGATGTCCAGTCGGGCTTTTCTCCCAGTCTGGGTACCATTGAGAAAATATCCTGGGCGGAGAACGAGCATATCAGGGTGGATACCGGGGTAAGGGACGGATCGGTGATCACTCCCTACTACGACTCCATGATCGCCAAGCTCATCGTTCATGCCGAAACCAGGGAGAAAGCCCTTCAGCAATCCAGCATGGCCATTCGGAAATTCTGGATCAAGGGCACCAAGACCACTCTTGCTTTCTGCAGGGCTGTGCTTCAAAACAGCAACTTCAGGAAGGGCAAATTTAATACTTCCTTCATCAGCAAGGAACTGAAAATCCATTACCACAACGAGCCCGACGAGGTGATGCTTGCCGCATTTTTTGCCACCTACGACTATGCCAGGGGAATCCATCAGTTTGAAGAGAAACCTCTGAAAATTGATAAGAGCAAAAAGATTGCACCATGGGTATCTAATAAACGCTTACGTTAATCCAGGAGTTTACAATGGCACGCATATCCAAAAAGAAAAAATCGACTAAGCTTATTGCACTCAGTACGACCAATAAGGCCTACGAGTTTAAAAAACCCCTGGAGCTTAAGATTAAATACCAGGGAAAAGAGGTGGAAATCAGGCTCCATGAAGATCCAGATGGTTTTTCCTACATCGTTTGGAAAAACAAAAAATACATGCTTGATATCATTGAGAAAAACCAGAACCGCTATACCATCATGGTCAATGGGGTCTGGCATTCCTTCACGGTTGAAACTCCTATTTCACTAAAACGCAGGAGGTACCTGGAGGAGAAGGGCGATTCTTCCTCTAGCGTGGTCATCGAAGCACCCATGCCCGGCAAAATCATAGATATTCTCGTGGAGGAAGGAAGCGAAATCAAAGAAGGAGAGCCCATCATCATCCTGGAAGCCATGAAAATGCAGAATGAGATCAGCTCTCACGTTACCGGAGTTGTTAAATCGGTGGAAGTCAAAAAGAATGATTCGGTCATGAAAGACGATGTACTGATCGAGATTCAGAAGGGTTAAACTCCTATTCCCTCACAAATAGTATCTCTTCCAGTTTGCTGTATTGCGGTCCCCCGGAGCCAAGGATGCTGCGGTAGTATACCAGTCTGTCGAAACATACTGATTCACAGGCTATGTCTTGCATTCCTTCCATAACTTTGTGGTATCCGGACAAAGACCTGAGACTTCTGATCCGCCCCAGTGTGAGGTGGGCAGTGAAGGGCAGGTCCGTAGCGTTAAATCCAAAGTCCCCCAATATGCCATCCACTTCCTTTTTCAATCCGCCGACGCACTCCTCCCGACCAAAACCGGCCCAGATTACCCGTGGTTTCTTACGGGGTCCAAAACTACCTACTCCGCTTACAGGAACCCATATTGCTTCGGTCGGAAATCTGACATCCTTTAAAGCCCTGGCAATTCTATCCACATCGCTTATACGGGTATCGCCCAAAAACCTGAGAGTAACATGGAAACGTTTGGGATCTACCCAGCTGATCCTTTCATCTTCCAGGGCAAACATTAACTCCTTTCGAATCTTGAGCAGATCTGCACCTGCCTGCACAGGCAGAGCAATAAATGTTCTATAGTATTGCATTTCCACTTACAAAGCCATAGCTTTTCCATAAATTAGTCGGGACAAATTAATCAAATAGCCTAAAATTTGAAAACCATGAAAAAAATTGCTGTGGTGCTGTCGGGCTGCGGAGTGTTCGACGGTGCAGAAATACATGAGGCCACTTTAAGTCTCCTGGCCATTGCCAAAAAAGGATGTGCTTACGAGATCTTTGCTCCTGACATCAGGCAATACCATGTGGTGAACCATATTACGGGCGACGAAATGGAAGAGACGCGGAACGTGCTGGTGGAATCGGCACGAATCGCCCGGGGCAATATTCGTGATCTGAAAGAATTTCATCCTGCCGATTTCGACGGCTTGCTCTTCCCTGGAGGATTTGGGGCAGCCAAAAACCTCTCAACCTGGGCCTTCGAAGGGGCCGATGCAGCCATCCTTCCCGAGGTGGAGGTAGCTATCACAGGCATGGTGGCTATGAAAAAGCCGGTGGGTGCCTTATGCATATCACCGGTAATACTGGCCAGGGTACTGGGAGAGGTTCACCTGACCATTGGAGATGATGAAAGCACCATCGATGCCATCGAGTCGCTGGGGACAAAACATGTCTATGCCACCCACGGCGAAGTGGTGGTTGACCCGGATCACAACCTGGTAACCACGCCTTGCTATATGCTCGATGCCAACATTGTGCAAATTGCTGAAGGGGCTGACAACCTGGTGGATGCCATGATCAAGATGATGGCTTAGACTCCAGGTATTGAACCAAATCCGCGAGTTCCCGTTTTAACAGTTGCCACACCAATTACTTTTCATCTGTCCAAAGGTGTAACTTTGCAGAGCATATCAGAGTACAATTCGGTATAATCTTTGAGGCATGAATACAATGATCAAGTGCAGAAGAGGGTAAATAATCATGTGCAGAGACAAACTGTTATATATAATCCTGATTACAGTAATGCTGGTTGTTTTCCCGGATCTTTGTGCCCAGACCGAGAAGAAGGATAATTCCGGAGTCACCCGGGCAGTGATTGAGGGTTCTGACACCATCCCGATGATCGAATTGCCCGAGCTAAGGGTGTTTGATCGCAGGGAACTGGATTACCTCTACCTGAAAAGAAAATACAGGAGGCTCATTCGCAATGTGAAAAAGGCCTATCCCTATTCTAAAATTGCCGGAGAGAAGCTCATGGAATTGGACGAGCAGCTGGCTCTCATCGACAATGAGAAGGAGCAAAAGGAGCATATAAAGAAGGCCGAAGAGGAAATTTTGGGTCAGTTCGAAAAGCAGGTAAGAAAACTGACAGTAACCCAGGGAATTATCCTGGTCAAGCTGATCGACCGGGAAACCGGCCGAAGTTCCTACCAGGTAATCAAAGAGCTAAGAGGAAGTATCACCGCTTTTTTCTGGCAGGGCATTGCAAGAATTTTCGGAAACAATCTGAAAGCCGAATACGATCCTGAAGGAGATGATAAGGTCATGGAAGATATTGTGCGTGGAATCGAAGCAGGATTTATATAAACTATGTCTTTCACTTGAATCAAGTATCAAATTTGAACATTCCCAAGCTGAATTTGTTTTTTAATGCTGAATAATCACACTAAATAACAGATGTCAGATCCCCGAAACAGACAGTACACCAATGGTGAGATCACGGTTTTCTGGATACCTTCAAAATGTATCCACGCCACCACCTGTTTCAGAGAACTGATTGACGTGTTTAACCCGGGAAGAAGACCCTGGGTGAATATGGAAGGGGCGCCCACCCGGCGAATCTCTGAAGTGGTCAATAAATGTCCCACCCAGGCCCTGATCTGGAAATACAACAAGGACCTGAGCCCCGAAGAGCAAGAAGCCCAGTGGGAGGGTACCCGCGATGAGGAGACTCCCAGAACCCTCAGCGGATCTTCCAGCAAGGCAAAAATCAGGATTATGAAGGATGGCCCGATTGTAGTGGAAGGCCAATATTCTGTGATCGGTTCAGATGACCAGGAGCTCAATCCCACAGTCATGACCTCCTTTTGCAGATGCGGTTCTTCCCGAAGCATGCCGTATTGCGATGGTACCCACAGGAAAACTGGTTTCTCAGATTAGGAAGTGACGATGGAAAATGAAAAAACAATTTTCAAAGTGAACGCCGGAGGGCCTCTGGAAGTCTCAGGTTCATTTGAAATCAAAATCCCCGGGAAAGGAGTCCATGAGCAGAAAGACACCATTTTCCTATGCAGGTGCGGAGAATCCTCCAACAAACCCTATTGTGACGGAAGCCATAAGCGGAACGGGTTTTCCGACTGAAGCTTCTCTTAAATCTATTATTACCTTTGCGGCATGTCGGCCATCCAGATTTATTCTGAAATAGGAGATCTTGAAGGGCTTATCCTTCACCCGCCGGGACCGGAGGTGGAAAACATGACTCCGAAAAACGCAGAGCGTGCACTCTACAGCGATATTCTTAATCTTTCCGTGGCAAGAAGAGAGTATAACCAACTGGAATGCCTCCTTCAGCAATTGGTCCCCACATACCGGGTTATGGATCTTCTGAAAGACGTCCTCCGATCTGACGAAATCCGACAAAAGATTGTAAAAAAAGCCTGCTACCACGAGGGACATCCCGAGCTTATAGGACAGTTACTTGATCTAAAGGAAGCACAGCTGGCCAAACAGCTGGTTCAGGGAGTCCCCCTCGAACGCCATACTCTTTCAGGCTATTTAAGTAATGAACATTACTCCCTGCAGCCCCTTCACAATTTTTTCTTTACCCGTGATGCATCGGTGGCACTGGGCGACCGGATTCTTATCTCAAAAATGGCCAATAAGGTCAGGGACAGGGAAGCGCTCATTATGCAGGCTATTTTTGACTACCATCCCCGATTCAGGGTACAGACAATACACCCCGACGAAGATCTGGTAAGCAGGGAAAAGCTCAGCTTTGAAGGAGGAGACCTCTTGATTGCGTCCGAAAACATTACCCTGGTGGGTCTGGGAAGCCGCACTTCCTCCTCAGGCATTGATTTCCTGGTTAAAATGCTTGCAGGACGAAAAGAGAAGCACCACATCCTGGTGCAGGAACTGCCCTCCTCCCCGGAGTCCTTTATTCACCTTGATATGACCTTTACACTGCTCGACAGGGACTCCTGCATGGTGTATGAACCATTGATCCTGAAATCGAACAAATACCAGACTATCCAGATTGATCTGGATAATGGCAAGGTGCATTCCATCCGCAACGTGGACAACCTGGTCAGTGCTCTGAGTGCACTGGGAATGGAACTAAAACCTTCCTTCTGCGGAGGTCAGAAGGAAACCATGACCCAGGAAAGAGAACAATGGCATAGCGGCGCTAATTTCTTTGCCCTGGGTCCGGGCAAATTAATTGGCTATAACAGGAACGTCCATACACTGGAGAACCTGCATCAGTCAGGTTACGAAATCATCAAAGCGAAGGACGTGCTGGACGGCAAAACAGATCTTGCAAGCCATTCGAAATTTGTGCTGACCATTGAAGGCGCCGAACTTTCCCGTGGAGGAGGTGGGGTACGATGCATGACCATGCCATTTAAGAGAAAAAGATAGAATTTATGTATTTTTAAGCTGTCGTTTTACCTTATAAGCAGAAGGGACGATCCCAAAACAAGAAAGAAAATGAGAAAAACCAGGTATATATTCTGTCTGTTGCTTGCTCTGGCAAGCCTGCCGGCATTTGCACAGCAAAATTTTGCCAGTATTTCATTCGGGGTTTCTTTGCCCCAGGGTGACTATGCTACCACAGGCGATCTCTCCAGCAACGGATATGCCAAGAATGGCGGTGCCATTAAGTTTGATGCGGGATATTTCCCCACCTCCTATTTCGGGATCGGTGCGTCATTTTCTTTCGGATCCAATTATGCCAATCGTGATTCATTGCTCAGTGACATGATCACCTACATTGAGGAAAATGCTTCCAACATCATCCATATCCCGGAATATGCTGAGGTACTTTATGGTTCCGGTTTCTGGAACTACATCAACCTGTTTATCGGGCCCCATTTCTCCATCCGGGCATCCCAAAGGCTCTATTTGGATTTCAGGGGACTTGCCGGAGCCAGTTTTATAAGACCTCCGGACCAGGAGTTAAGGATCAACTTTGACAATACAAACATTTATACGAGCACCAGTCATAACAGTGTATCCTTTGGATTTTTGGCCGGAGCAGGAGTGCGGTTTAATCTTAATTCCAGCCTGGCACTGAAATTCGGTGCAGATTACTATCAGGCCAAATCCAAGAACACCTATACATTTGAGCTGTTTACGGGTGTGGCCGATGATGTAACTCCACTGGATGTGGAGTTTCTGATTCGTACCATAGAGCTTACACTCGGACTGGCCTACTTTTTCTAGCTTCTTCCTGACTGAAAATATCCCTTTCATCGCATTAAGTTGTGATGGCCGGTGAGGATATTATTCAGTTTATCTGGAAACACAGACTTAATATCGGGACCTTCCTGCACACTACCTGTGGCAAGGAGATCAAGGTACTATCCCCGGGTGAGCAAAATTTCCATGCGGGTCCCGATTTCTTCAACGCCAGAATCAGGCTGAAACATATAATATGGGCCGGGAATGTGGAAGTGCATCAAAGGGCCTCTGACTGGTACAGGCATGGACATCATATCGATCCTGCCTACAACAATGTGATTCTTCATGTGGTTGGAAGCTACGATGCGGACATCTACAACAGCCTGGGAAGAAGGATACATACCCTGGTCGCGGATTACCCTTCCTCTCTTATACAAGGGTATAGGACACTGAAGAAAAATGAAGATTGGCTCCCGTGCAGCAGCTACATCAAAGATATTCCTGTCCCCGGGCTGAAGCAGTGGCTAAACAGACTGCAGATCCAGCGAACTCAACAAAAAAGTCAGCGCTTCGGGAGCATGGGATCAAGCCCAAACAGAGATAAGGAGGAGGCTTTTTACCTGGCCCTGGCCTCTGGATTCGGACTTCCATTGAACAGTCTGCCCTTCGAGCTGCTTTCAAAGGGCATTCCCTTTCAAGCGCTTCTAAATTTCAGGGACAATCTACAAGACCTTGAAGCCATCTTTTTCGGACATTCCGGACTCCTTTACCCGGCCAGGAATCTGGGGCCCTACCCTTCTTCACTCTGGGAACGGTATGGGGATTTACGTCAATGCCTTCCCGGCAATCCTGTCTCACAGCACCTGTGGAAATTCCTCAGGCTCAGACCAGCTTCCTTCCCCACCCTGAGAATTTCCCAATTCGCCGCCACCCTTCATCAGAACATTCCCCTGGTCGACAGTATTCTTTCAGCAGCTTCGCTGACAGAGCTGGAACAAATTCTGCGTGCTGGAGCCAGCGTATACTGGAACACCCACTACCTTTTCGGAAAATGCTCTCCCCCCAGCCCGAAATACCTGGGCCAGCATTCGGTGTCCATCCTGATTATCAATGTGATCATCCCCTTTTTATATGCACTTGATAGAATTGAAAGGGGCAGGAAATATGGAAGCAAAGCCGACGAGATCTATTCACAATTAAAAGCCGAATCCAACCAGGTGATCCATAACTGGCGGAACTACGGAATTCGCGCCGAAAATGCCAGGGAGAGCCAGGCGCTTCTGCAGCTATTTAATGTATATTGCAAACAAAAGCGCTGTCTGGATTGTCAGATTGGCATCGGTTTACTGGAAGCAGCCATACATGAAAAGAAATAATCTAAAACATGCCTATTTTACCGGCGCCCTGCTAATTGGCGTCATCATCATTGGTACTATAGGATACTCCATGCTTGGGTTTACCACCTCTGAAGCCATATACCAGACCATCATTACCATGGCCACCGTTGGTTTTGAGGAAGTGCACCAGCTTGACAACCGCGGTATGTGGTTTACCTCTGTATTGGTGATTGTTTCCATAGGAATCTTTTTCTACGCAGTTACCTCATTAACCAGGTACATTGTGGAAGGAGTATTTATGAATACCTATAAAGACAACAAAGTGAAAAGAAAAATTGAGAAACTCTCGGACCACGTGATCATTTGCGGTTATGGGAGGAACGGCAAACAGGCAGCCATAGAGCTCTCCCAGCATAATGTGAAAGTCGTGGTAGTCGAACAGCATCAGGAAACTGTGCAATTGCTCAGGGAAACGCCTGGAATGCTTTATGTGGAGGGGGATGCCACAGATGAGGAGGTTCTGAAACTGGCCCACCTGGAGAATGCCCAGGCCCTGATCACCACCCTGCCTACAGACGCTGATAACTTGTTCGTGGTGCTAACCGCCAGGGAATTGAATCCTGAAATGAAAATCATCTCCCGTGCCTCGGTCGACAATGCGGATGTGAAACTAAAACGTGCCGGGGCTTCCAATGTAATTATGCCTGATAAGCTTGGCGGACAGAGCATGGCCAAGCTGGTGGCACAACCCGATGTGGTAGAGTTTATCGAACTTATACTCCTTCAGAGCATGGAAAGTACAATTCTTGAAGAAATCTCCTGTCAAAAAATTGCCTCCTGCTTTGAAGGGAAATCCCTGGTCGAACTTGATATCCGAAACACCTCAGGTGCCAATATCATTGGCATGAAGCGAAAGGATAACTCCTACCTGATTAATCCGATTCCGGAAACCACTTTGAATCCTTCAGACAAGCTCTTTGCTCTGGGAACCAAGGCTCAGATTAACCAGTTAATCAATACGATAACCACCGATGATCCCGGAAGCTAAACCCTGAACTATCTATTGTTAATTCAAAATAAATCTTTACCTTTGCAACTCGAAAATCGAAACAGTATAATAAAGTAGAAAAAAGAAGGATGTATTTAACAACGGAGAAAAAGAAGGAGATCTTCAAGAAGTATGGCAAATCCGAGGCTGATACAGGTTCAGCCGAAGGCCAGATTGCGATCTTTACTACACGGATCAATCACCTTACACAACATTTGCTGACCAATAAGAAAGACTACAGCACTCAGAGGGCCCTGCTCAAACTGGTAGGTAAAAGGAGGAAACTGCTTGATTATCTCAAGGAGAAAGATATCGAGAGGTATCGTGCCATTATCAAATCCCTCAAGATCAGAAAATAAAGAATTTAGTTACACAAAAAAGGCAATTATCCGATTGCCTTTTTTCGTATTCATAGTATTTAATCAGTCATTATGTCGAAACCGAAAGCAATTCAAGAAACCATCGATTTAGGTGATGGTCGTTCAATCACTATAGAAACAGGTGTCCTTGCCAAGCAGGCAGACGGCGCTGTAATGGTTCGCATGGGCGATACCATGATGCTGGCTTCTGTGGTCAGTGCAAAAAATGCCAAAGAGGATGTGGACTTTATGCCACTTTCCGTAGATTATAAAGAGAAATACGCTGCAATGGGAAAATTTCCCGGAGGATTCCTGAAGCGTGAAGCCAGACCTTCCGATTATGAAATTCTTATATCCAGGCTTGTGGACAGGGCCTTGCGCCCACTGTTCCCAGAAGATTACCATGCCGACACCTTTGTCAACGTCACCCTGATGTCGGCCGAGCTTGACACCCCTCCCGATGCACTGGCCGGACTGGCAGCATCAGCAGCACTGGCTGTATCAGATGTGCCTTTCCACGGACCCATCGCCGAAGCACGCGTGGCAAGAGTAGATGGGAAACTGGTGGTGAATCCCACCTTCTCCCAACTTGAGGAGGCTGATATTGAAATCATGGTGGGTGCCACTTACGACAATATCCTGATGGTAGAAGGCGAGATGAAAGAAGTAAGTGAAGCCGACATGCTGGAAGCCATGAAATTTGCACATGAAGCCATCAAGCCTATGTGTAAGGCGCAGATGGCTCTGACCAAACTTACAGGGAAAGAAGAGAAAAGAGAATATAGCCACGAAGTCAAAGACGAAGAGCTCAGCAAGCGTATCTGGAAGGAAACTTATGATGCGGCTTACAAGATTGCCAAATCGGGGAACGATGACAAGCACGCCCGCAGCGAAGCTTTTGAGGCTGTTAAAGAGGACTTCCTTGCTAAATTGCTTGAAGAGGCCGGAGAAGAAGGTGAAGTGAACGAAGGTCTGGTGGGCAAATACTACCACGACGTGGAGAAAGAAGCGGTTCGCCGGGCGGTCCTTGACGATAAAATTCGTCTGGACGGAAGAAAGACCGATGAGATCCGTCCTATCTGGAGCGAAGTGGATTACCTCCCTTCAGCCCATGGTTCGGCCATTTTTACCAGGGGAGAAACTCAATCCATCACCACCGTAACCCTGGGAACAAAAATGGATGCCAAACTCATCGATGATGTACTGAAGAAAGGGAACGATAAGTTCTTGCTTCACTATAATTTTCCTGCATTTTCCACAGGCGATGCCCGTCCAAACAGGGGTACCAGCCGCAGGGAAGTAGGACATGGCAACCTGGCCCACCGGGCACTAAAAGGAATGCTTCCTTCAGCTGATGATATGCCTTACACACTCAGGATTGTCTCCGATATTCTGGAATCAAACGGCTCCTCATCAATGGCTACCGTGTGTGCCGGAACACTGGCTCTGATGGATGCAGGTGTTCAGATTAAGAAACCTGTGAGCGGAATCGCCATGGGTCTGATTACTGACAAAGACTCCGATAAATTTGCTGTTCTTTCCGACATTCTGGGCGACGAAGATCACCTGGGCGATATGGACTTCAAAGTTACCGGAACACGCGACGGGATTACCGCCACACAGATGGATATCAAGGTTGAAGGGCTCTCCTATGAGATTCTTTCCCAGGCCTTGGAACAAGCCAAGAATGGCCGCCTCCACATCCTGGATAAAATCAGCGAGACCATGTCTGCTCCAAATCCCGATTACAAACCTCATACTCCACGTATTGAGAGAATCGAGATACCAAAGGATATGATTGGTGCTGTTATCGGACCTGGTGGAAAAGTGATCCAGGAAATTCAGAAAGAGACCAATAGCACCATTACCATCGAAGAGATTGAGAATGTGGGTCTGGTGGATGTATTTGCAGTGGACAAAGCGGCCATTGATGCCGCCATGAACTGGATCAAAGGAATCGTTGCTGTTCCCGAGCCAGGAACTATTTATAAAGGGAAAGTGAAAACCATTACTCCTTATGGTGCCTTTGTGGAGATCATGCCAGGTAAAGACGGACTGCTCCATATTTCAGAGATCGAGTGGAGAAGATTGGAGAAAGTGGAAGAGGTTCTGAAAGAAGGACAGGAGATTGAGGTAAAGCTGATTGCCGTTGACGAAAAGAACGGCAAACTGAAGCTCTCAAGAAAAGTGCTTTTGCCAAAACCTGAGAAGAACGACTAGCTCTAAGCATCATTTTTTTAAGGGCCATTCCATTTTGGAGTGGCCTTTTGTTTTTATACTGCATAGCTTTCAGAAAATCAACAGGAAATGTGTAATTTAAGCAATCAAAGAAATTGAATCTACGCATAGATCCCACAAAAATAACTGCTATGAAAAACCTGTTCTTATTGATTCTTTTAATCGCATTGACCATGGGCTGCAATCAACAAGCTACGTTTCTGTACCCCGAAACCCTGAAGGGGGAAGTGGTAGATAACTATCACGGTACCGAGGTTCCTGATCCCTACCGCTGGCTGGAGGATGATATGTCGGATGAGACCGCTGCCTGGGTAAAAGCACAGAACGAGGTCACATTTGCTTATCTGGAGTCCATTCCATTCAGGGATGCTCTGAAAGAGCGTATGACTCAGATTTGGAACTACCCAAAAATGAGCACTCCTTTCAAAGAGGGTGAGCAATACTTCTACTTCTACAACACAGGGCTCCAGAACCAGGACATACTATATGTGAGGAAGAATCTGGAAGAAGAGGGCGAGGTATTCCTGGATCCCAATACATTTTCGGACGACGGAACCGTAGCCTTAGCAGGTCTGAGTACCTCCAACGACCAAAAGTATATGGCCTATGCCGTCTCCAGGGGCGGTTCCGACTGGCGAGAATATTATGTGAAGGATGTGGAAAGCGGACTGGACCTTGACGATCACCTGAAGTGGATTAAATTTTCAGGCATGTCGTGGTACAAAGATGGATTTTTCTACAACCGTTATGCCCCACCCGAAGCGGGAGATGAACTCAAAGCTGCCAACATCAATGCCAAGGTCTACTATCACCAGGTCGGTACGGAACAGTCAGAGGATCTGCTGATCCATCAGGACGAAGCACACCCGGAATGGATGTTTGGTGTGGAGGTGACTGAAGATGAACAATACATGTTCATGACAGTGACGGAAAGCACCAGCGGCAATGCTCTTGCTTTCAAGGAATCCGGTTTGAATGACATCCCTTTCACCTGGATCGACAAAGATTTTGATGATGATTACATACCCGTGGGAAATAAGGAAAACATCCTCTATGTACTCACCAATAACGAAGCACCTCTGTACAGATTGATTGGTATTGACCTGAACAATCCTTCCCGGGATAACTGGGTGGATATCATCCCCGAGCACGTGAAAAATGTACTTGAATCAGCCACCCTTGCAGGAGGGAAAATCATTGCTACCTATATTCAGGATGCTTACAATGCTGCCTATGTTCACAATCTGGATGGAAGCCTGCTAAACGAAGTATCCCTTCCCGGAATAGGATCGCTGGGTGGATTCAGCGGGAAAATGAAGGATAATACTGCCTTTTTCAGCTTTACTTCTTTTAACTATCCTACCACAACCTTCAAATACAACATTGAAGAGAATACTTCTGAGGTATTCTATTCTCCGGAAGTAGACTTCGATGCTGAAGCCTATGAAACCAGGCAAGTATTCTATACCAGCAAGGATGGAACTGAGGTTCCCATGTTTATCGTGCATAAAAAAGGACTGGAACTGGACGGAAGCAATCCCACTCTTTTATATGGCTACGGCGGATTTAATAGCTCCATGACGCCTTCTTTCAGCACAGTCCGGGCAGTATGGCTGGAACAGGGGGGCGTATTTGCGTTGGCCAATATCCGCGGAGGAGGAGAATATGGAGAGGAATGGCACAAAGCGGGAACGGTATTGCAGAAGCAGAATGTGTTCGATGATTTCATAGCCGCAGCCGAATACCTGATACATGAAAACTATACTTCCAGCAAAAGGCTGGCAGTCTACGGTGCTTCCAACGGCGGCCTGCTGATCGGTGCCGTAGTCAATCAGCGGCCCGAGCTATTTGCCGCCGCCATTCCCATGGTGGGTGTTATGGATATGCTTCGTTTCCATAAATTTACCATTGGCCACTTTTGGACCGTGGATTACGGATCGTCCGACAATGCTGATGAGTTCAAATACCTGCTGGATTATTCACCGCTTCACAACATTTCGTCCGAGAAGGAATATCCCGCGGTTCTGGTTACCACCGGCGATCACGACGACCGCGTGGTTCCTGCTCATTCATTCAAATATGCCGCCACCCTGCAGGAGCATTACAGCGGAAAAAATCCTGTCATGATACGGATAAATACAGATGCAGGTCATGGCGCAGGAAAACCCACCGATATGGTGATACAGGAATACACCGACATCTGGGCCTTTATCTATCAGAACATGGACTTTGTTCCAGAGTTTTAAGAATTGCTAATCATTGGAATACAGGTATTTAGTTATTGAAGGGAACATAGGGGCCGGGAAAACGAGCCTGGCCTCCATGTTGGCCCGGGAAACCGGGAGCCGGCTGATCCTGGAGGAGTTCAGCGACAATCCCTTCCTGGCCAGGTTTTATGAAGATCCCGCACGCTATGCCTTCCAGCTCGAACTCTCCTTCCTGGCCGAAAGATACCAGCAGATAAAAACCGAACTGGGACATCCCGATCTTTTCGGACAGCCGGTTATCAGTGACTATTTCCTGGCTAAATCATTCATTTTCAGCAAACACAACCTGAAGGATGATGAAATGAAGCTATTTGAGAAGCTCTTTAGCATCATCAATCTGCAGGTACCCAAACCCGAGCTCTATGTATACCTGCATGTACCCGTCAAAAAACTGCTTGAAAACATTGAATTAAGGGGCAGATCCTACGAAAAAAACATCCGGCCGGAGTACCTGAAAGAGATACAGGAGGGGTATTTTGGTTTCTTCAAATCCCAAAGAGAACTGAAAATTGTGGTGATAGACACTACCCATATCGATTTTGTAAATAAGGAGTCAGACTTTCAACAGCTCAAAAGTGCTATCTTAAATGGGAATTTTAGTCCCGGGATGAATATGCTAAATTTGTAACTTATGATGGCATTCGTCGTAGAATTCCTTATATTTATCAAAAACATTATTACTTTTGCAAACTAGAAATTATTGTTAACCACTTGAAATCATTAAGTAATCAACAAATAACACGTTTTGATATGAAAAACCTCAAAAACCTTGCGATCTTTATTCTCGCAGCTGCAGTTCTGAGCAGTTGTGGTGGTCTGAACAAAATGGTGAAAGATTCCGGAACCGTTGGCTACCAAGTGACCCCTACTGTACTGGAAATGCATGGTGGTGAAGTGGACGTGAAAGTCGACGTAAACTACCCCGCAAAGTATTTCAACAAAAAGGCCATTGTTACCCTTACTCCTGTAATCAGGTATGAAGGTGGTGAGAAAGCTCTGGAACCTCTAGTGCTTCAGGGTGAAGATGCCACTGATAACTATAAGGTTATCGGCTACGATGGCGGAGGCAACGGCAGCGTATCTACCACATTTGACTACGAAGATCCCATGATGATGTCGGAACTTTATGTCACTGTATCGGCTGCCATTAAGGACAAAACCGCTGATTTGGGAGATGTTAAACTTGCAGATGGTATTATTGTTACACCTTTGTTGGTACAAAACAATCCGAAAACCATTCTCTTTGGCAACCAGTTCAAGCAGATTGTTCCTGAGGCCTATGAGGCTGACATCAAATATGTCATTAACAGGGCCGATGTGAGAAGATCAGAGATGAGCAAAGAGGAAATTGCCAAACTGAACGAAACCATCAAGAATGCTGATGAAAACGAAAGGCTCGATCTTAAAGGAATCGAAATTTCAGCCTATGCATCACCTGATGGAGAATTGGATCTGAATACCAAATTGGCCGAGAAGCGTAAGGTAACTGCCGATAAGTATCTGGCCGGACAATTGAAGAAAGGTAAGATTGAGGTTGAAGAATCATTGCTTAGCACTCTTTCTACTCCCGAAGACTGGGAAGGTTTCAAGAAGGCCATGGAAGCTTCTAGCATCCAGGACAAGGAAATGATTCTCCGCGTTCTTAGCATGCATTCCGACCCTGTGGTTCGCGAACAGGAGATCAAAAATCTTTCCGCTGCCTATGAAGTGATTGCAGAAGAAATTCTTCCCATTCTGAGAAGGTCCAAGTTCACTGTGAACATGGATAAAATTGGTTGGAGCGATGAGGAACTGAAAGGACTCTGGACAAGCAATCCTGATACCCTGGTTCTGGAAGAGCTTCTTTATACTGCCACCCTGGTGGATGACAATGAAACCAAACTGGCTGTTTACAGCAAAGCCGCAGAAGTCGATCCCGGATGCTTACGCGCCCATAACAACAAAGGTAAGGTGCAGTATGCCATGGGTGATCTCGAAGCTGCAGCTGCTTCATTCGCTGCTGCCAAGCAAATAAAAGATCATGACATCATAAACAACAACATTGGAGCCATTGCTCTGAAGAACGGAGAAGTGGCTGCTGCCAAAGAAGCCTTTACAGCTTCCATGGGTGCTGGTTCGGATGTGAACTACAACCTGGGTATTGTTGGAGTCAAAGAGGGTGACTACAAGACTGCCGTAAACTACTTCGGAAGCGAGCCTTCTTACAATGCAGCACTTGCCGCCTATTTGAACGGCGACTCTGATGGTGCATGGAGAATGCTGGCCAACATGGAGATGAGAGGCGGAATGGGTTATTACCTGAGGGCAGTTATTGCTGCAAAACAGGATAAGACCGATGTATGCTACGAAAACCTGCAACTGGCGGTTGAGAATTGCGGATCAGCGCAATTCATCAAAGACCGTGCAGTGAAGGACCTTGAATTTGCAAAGCTTTTTGAAGAGCCTGCATTCAAAGCTATTGTAGAGTAAATATCAGAACGATTTAATAGAAAACCGTCCGGGGATCCCTCGGACGGTTTTTTTTATATCCCACCCAGACGCCGGAACATCTCCCAGATGACTATGCCGGCAGCCACTGATATGTTCAGTGAATGCTTGGTGCCAAACTGGGGGATTTCAATGCAGAGATCGCTACTTTCTACTACCTGTTGCTCTACCCCGCGTATTTCATGACCAAAGACAAGGGCGTATTTTTCGCCTTCCAAAAGTTGAAGCTGGTCCAGCATGACGGCACCTTCTACCTGTTCAACAGCCAGAATCCTGCATCCCTCACTTCTTAGTTCAGAAATGGCTGCTAAAGTTTCTTCCCGATACTCCCACCGGACCGATTCGGTAGCTCCCAGAGCAGTCTTGTGAATCTCTCTGTGGGGAGGGGTGGCAGTGATACCGCAAAGGAATATTCCTTCAAGACGAAATGCATCTGCTGTGCGAAATACCGATCCAATGTTATTGAGACTTCTGACATTATCCAGGACCACCCAAACCGGAATCTTATCCACCTGCTTGAATTCTTCAAGGGAGAGGCGATCAAGTTCATCATTCAGCAGCTTTCTCATGGAATAGAATTTCCGGCTAAATTACTTTTTCCATTTGACATTACGCCTTTGTGACTTTCTACTGTCCTTCGTTTTGCTAAATTTGTAGAAACAACTTTGCGCTATGAATATCCATGAATACCAGGGAAAACAGATCTTAAAACAATATGGTGTGGCGATTCCTTCAGGAGGTGTGGCCCATACGCCCCAGGAGGCTTATGATACCGCCCGCAATATCCAATCAGAAACCGGGGCCTGCACCTGGGCCGTAAAGGCTCAAATCCATGCCGGGGGCCGGGGCAAAGGAGGAGGAGTTAAAATCGCCAAGTCGCTGGAGGAAGTGCTTACATATGCCGAGGAAATCCTTGGGATGACCCTGGTGACTCATCAGACGGGGCCGGAAGGCAAGCTGGTCCGTAAGGTGCTTGTGGAACAAGGGATCTTTTATGAAGGAGAGAGTGATCCACAGGAATTTTACATGAGTGTGCTATTGAACCGGGAAAGCGGGAAAAACATCATTATGTATTCCACTGAAGGAGGAATGGATATAGAGACTGTGGCAGAAAAAACTCCCCACCTGATACATAAGGAAGAAGTGGATCCTGGCGTGGGGATGCAGGGCTTCCAGGCCCGGCGCATCGCTTTTAATCTTGGATTATCCGGTCAGGCATTCAAAGAGATGAGCAAATTTTCCATGGCCCTGTATCAGGCCTACGAAAAATCTGATGCTTCGCTTTTTGAGATTAATCCAGTTTTTAAGACCTCTGACAATCTCATCATGGCGGCCGATGCCAAGGTGAATATTGATGACAATGCCCTTTACAGGCATTCAGATTATGCAGCCATGAGGGACTTGAATGAAGAGGATCCCACTGAAGTGGAGGCAGGAAAATTCAACCTTAATTTCATTAAGCTCGATGGAAATGTGGGCTGCATGGTCAATGGCGCCGGATTGGCCATGGCCACCATGGACATTATTAAGCTTTCGGGGGGTGAGCCGGCCAATTTCCTTGATGTGGGTGGAACCGCCAATGCACAAACGGTGGAAGCCGGGTTCAGGATCATCCTGAAAGATCCCAACGTTAAGGCCATTTTGATCAATATATTTGGAGGAATTGTTCGTTGCGACCGGGTGGCTCAGGGCGTGGTAGATGCTTACAAGTCCATTGGTAAGATCGAAATTCCGGTCATTGTGAGGTTGCAGGGTACCAATGCGGAAGAAGCCAAAGTGCTTATAGATAATTCGGGGCTGGAAGTTCATTCGGCCATCACCCTTGAAGAGGCTGCCGGAAAGGTAAAAGAACTGGTAGTATAGATCAGATCAGGCCCCTGCTTTGCAGAATGCCTTCCATCTGCTTCTGCAGTCTGGATGCTTCCTGCCGGGCAGCATGCTCAAATTTATTGGTCACGTCTGCATAAATGATGGACCTGCTGGCATTGACCAGTAGTCCGCAACGGTCATTCATCCCCGACTTAGCTACCTCTTCAAGGCTGCCCCCCTGGCTACCTACTCCTGGTACCAGTAGAAAATGTTCCGGGATCATTTTCCTGATCCCTTTGAGAGCTTCAGCTTTAGTGGCCCCCACCACATACATGATGTTGTTTACAGTCCCCCACTGCGCCGAGGTGCTAATTACCTGTTCGTAAAGTTGTTTCCCATCCTCCAGCCGCAAGAGCTGGAAATCTTTTGATCCTTCATTGGATGTGAGAGCCAGCAAAACAACCCACTTCCCATCCACCTCCAGGAAAGGTGAAATGGAATCCCTGCCCATGTAGGGTGAAAGAGTAACAGCATCAAAATCAAGAGTTTTATAAAAAGCATGGGCATACATGTGGGAAGTATTTCCAATATCGCCCCGCTTTGCATCAGCAATGATAAACACATCGGGATAATGCTCACGGAGATAGTTCAGGGTCATTTCCAGGCTCATATGACCGGCGGCACCCAACTTCTCATAAAATGCCAGGTTAGGCTTGTAAGCCACCGCCAGATCCTCTGTAGCATCAATAATATGCTTGTTGAATTCAAATACAGGATACTCGTTGTCGAGTAGTAGTTTTGGAATCTTTTTGAAGTCCGTATCGAGCCCTACACAGAGAAAACTCTTCTTGCGCTGGATATTTCTGAATAATTCTTCGGCGTTCATCTGTTTTTCTCTTACTGTATACCGCTTTCCTTCAGCCTCTCTGCATTCTCCGCCATCTGAAGCTTTTCAATCACCTCTTTTAGATCACCATTAATGATGGCCTGCAAGTTATAGAGAGTGAGATTAATCCGGTGATCGGTCACTCTCCCCTGGGGATAATTGTAGGTACGGATTTTGGCTGAGCGGTCGCCCGAGGACACCATAGTCTTTCGCTGGGAGGAGACTTCATCCATCCTTTTCTGGTACTCCAGGTTGTATAACCTGGTCTTCAGTTCCTTCATGGCCTTGTCCAGATTCTTCAACTGGGATTTCTCGTCCTGACAGGTCACCACAATCCCCGAAGGAACATGGGTCAGCCGTATGGCCGAATAGGTGGTGTTGACCGATTGTCCACCTGGACCCGATGAGCAATAGGTATCCTTTCTTATATCGGACTGCTTCACTTCTATCTCGAAATCTTCAGCTTCGGGCAATACTGCCACGGTGGCGGCAGAGGTATGTACCCGCCCCTGGGTTTCAGTTTGAGGTACACGCTGCACCCTGTGGACCCCCGATTCATATTTCATGATGCCGTATACTCCTTCGCCGGTAACGTTCATGATGATCTCTTTATACCCGCCCACGGTTCCTTCTGTAAAACTGGTGGCCGAGGCTTTCCAGCCCATGACCTCAAAAAACTTGGCATACATGCGGTACAGGTCACCTGCAAAAATACTAGCTTCATCACCTCCCGTACCTGCCCGTATTTCCACTATGGCGTTCTTATCATCTTCCGGGTCCTTTGGTAGTAAAAGAAGCTTAATATCCTCTTCCAGAGGGCCAATTTGCTGCTGATACAGATCCAGCTCTTCCTTGGCCATTTCTTTAAGTTCATCGTCCTTCTCCTCTGCCAGCATCAACTTTGCGCTATCTATATTGCTGAGTAGGTCTCGGTATGTATTCATGGCCTCAACCACGGGCTCCAGTTGTTTGTATTCCCGGTTCAGTCTCACATACCTCTTCATGTCAGTGATCACCTCAGGATCGGTGATCAGCTGACCTACCTCTTCGAACCTTGCCCTGACTCCCTCCAAACGTGATAAAATTAAATTCTCATCCATGCTTTCTCTCCTTAATAAGTATACTCTCCCTGCTCTCCCCTGATGGTGAGTAAGTTCTCGGAATTCTCCTCACAGCGACCGACAATCCTGGCATCAATCCGGAACTTGGCGGCCAGATCGATCATCCCGGCAGCCACTGCTTCATCTGTATATATTTCAAAGCGGTGTCCCATATTGAATACCTGATACATTTCCTTCCAGGCTGTGCCCGATTCTTCCTGGATCATTGTGAACAAAGGGGGTACCGGGAAAAGCTTATCCTTGATAATATGAACCTTGTCAGCAAAATGCAGGACCTTGGTTTGTGCGCCGCCCGAGCAGTGAATCATGCCATGGATATTTTCCCTGTAATTCAAAAGGACCTCCCTGATAAGCGGGGCATAGGTCCGGGTTGGGGACAAAACCAGCTTCCCGGCATCGAGACCCACATCTGCAATGGACTCGGTTAGACTCTTTGTTCCTGAATAGACCAGCTTGCCCGGAACATCGGGGTCAAAGCTCTCCGGATATTTCTTAGCCAGGTAGGCTCCGAAAACATCATGGCGTGCCGAGGTAAGCCCATTACTTCCCATGCCTCCATTATAGCTGGTTTCATAACTTGCTTGTCCGGACGACGAAAAGCCCACGATGACCTGACCAGGACCAATTTTGTTTTCTATTATATCGGACCTCCTGGACCGTGCTACCACAGTGGAATCCACAATGATGGTTCTCACAAGGTCACCCACATCTGCGGTTTCTCCCCCTGTGCTGAAGATGGGAACACCCAGGTCTCTCAGCTCTGCCAGTATCTCTTCGGTTCCGTTGATTAGTGCGGAAATTACCTCACCCGGTATCTTGTTCTTGTTTCTGCCAATTGTGGACGAGAGAAGAATATCGCCACTTACTCCAACACATAATAGATCGTCGAGGTTCATGACTATTGCATCCTGTGCAATGCCTTTCCAGACCGATAGGTCGCCTGTCTCCTTCCAGTATACATAAGCCAGGGAAGATTTTGTTCCTGCCCCGTCGGCATGCATGATCAGGCAATGATCGGGATCGCCGGTGAGCATATCGGGAATCACCTTGCAAAAGGCTTTCGGAAATAGACCTTTATCCACATTCCTGATGGCCTGGTGTACGTCTTCCTTTCCAGAAGACACTCCACGCTCAAGGTAACGGGAAGAGTGACTCATTTCCTCTAATTTTGCGGAATATATTCGGTGGAAAGCACCCTGAATTCGGTACGCCTGTTCACCTGGTGTGCTTTTTCCTGAAGTTCCGGGCTTGCCAGCTGATTAATAAAGGCTTCTGACAGCACATCATCAAGCTCCAGGAAATCGTACTGTGCAATCACCTTCTCATCCACCACTTTGGGTTGCGACTCACCATAGCCCTGGGCCTGCAACCTGTCAGCGGCGATTCCTTTGGAAATCAGGTAATCCACCACAGACTGTGCTCTTTTTTGAGAAAGCTCCTGGTTATCGGCTGGAGTTCCCCTCGAGTCGGTGTGCGACATCAACTCAATGGTAACATTGGGATTATCATTCAATGTTTCGACCAGGTTATCCAGCGATACCATGGATTCGGGTCTCAGATCCCACTTCGCAAAATCATAGAAGATGTTGGGAAGCTCTATCACCTGAGTGATGGAAGCAAGGTAGATGGTAACTTCAAAGTCCCTGCTCTGATCCAGTCCCCGTGTCGATTCCCGCTCCTTTCCATTCAGATATCCTGGCTGGCTGGCGATAAAGACATAATCGGTGCCTGGTTTTAGCATGAATTTAAAGGTCCCCTCTTCTCCTGTATTGGTCTCCACGGTGATCCCGTCACTTCCCACCGATTTCACTGTAGAATTCTGCAGGATATCGTCATTGCGTTCATCTTTCACAACACCTGTGACCGAAAACTCCAGGGGCGGCAATACAAAGGAGAAAATTTCATCGTTGCCCCGCCCCTTCCTGGACGAACTGAAAAAGCCACGCTCCACCTCTTCTTCAAATACAATTCCAAAATCATCTTCGGGCGAATTGATGGGCGGTTTCATATTTTCAAGCCTCCAACTGTTGGTTTCATCCTTGGTGGCCCTGTAGATGTCCAATCCACCAAGACCCACACGACTATCCGAAGAGAAATAGAGTGCCCCGTCGGCATGAACAAAGGGATAAAGCTCATTCCCCGGAGTATTGATCTCCTCTCCAAGGTTTACGGGTGATCCCCAGGATCCTCCCTCACTGTCGCGGCTTACTTTCCATATATCATTTTCGCCCAATCCACCCGGCATGTCGGAAACAAAGTAGAGTGTAAGTCCATCCGGAGAAATGGCTGGATGAGCAGTGGAAACACTGTCTCCCAGTGCTTCAAGTTCTACTTTTGCTTCGCCCCACTTCCCTGCACTGGCACTGGAGGAAAGTATCTGACAGCCCAACTGTTGGTTCTTACCCTTCATGCACCTGGTAAAATAAAGGGTGCTGAAGTCTGAAGAGATATTTGGTGTGCCATCTTCAAATTCGGAGTTCAGACTTTCCACAGGAACCGGAATACTCCATTTCCCCTTTCTGTCCATGCTGGATGCGAAAAGATCGGCAAAATTTTGTCCGGTGGCACCATGGGTTGCATTTCCTGTAGCATCTTCGCGAGTCGATGTAAAAAAGATTTCGTTATAATCATCGCTTACGTAGGCCGGGCTAAAATCCCGCTGCCTGGAATTGAAGTAACGCACATTCTCGACGATATAGCCGGTTGGATTATCGATCCACAAGAGGGCTGCCTGACACGATTCAATACCGACAGATCCCCGTGGATCGTCGGGAACAAGATCCCTGTATTTCTTGAACTGCTCTTCAGCTTCCTCGTATTTCTCATTGATCAGCATCATTTGCCCGTATCTCAGAAAAAGAATGGGATCCTGATAATCCTCCCTTTCTGCTTTCTTGTACCATAGTTCAGCGGAGCGGGCATCTCCCAGAATCCTGTAGCACTCACCAATCCTGAAAAGAACAGCGGTCTTCTGTGCCTTGTCGCTTACCTTGTTATAGGCATTCTTATAAAGGTCGATGGCTTCGAAATATTCTCCAGCCTCAAAAGCAGCCTGAGCCCTGGAATCTTTTTGCTTCTTCTGTCCTTCTGCCGGTGTGGCCATGAGAACAGCAGCCATTATGGCCAGGGACATATATTTTAGGATCTTGTTCATCGTCGGATACCCGTTTTGTCAATTTGATAAAATTACCTTTTTTTTCTATGATAATAAAACGGAAGATATCCCCAATTATTTGAAAAAATAAGGCCCCCTGCACAAACAGGAGGCCTTTGGAACTATGATTAGGTAAGTGGATTAGCTTGAGAAGAGCAGCTCCCTGTATTTTGGAAGTGGCCAGATCTCATCGTCCACAATAAGCTCAAGCTTATCAATGTGGTACCGAATCTTATCAAGGAAGGGAAACACTTTTTTGGAATAGGCTTTGGATTTCTCCTTCTCATCTTCCATCTTGTTGGCTACTTTCCTTGCATCGACCATTTCGTTCACACCATTCTTAATGGCAGTAACATGGTCAGAGATTTCCTTGATCAGCTCAATGCGGTTTCCCGCCAGATTTTTAAAATCTTCTCCATAGATCTCCTTGAGTCCCAGCACGTTCTGCACCAGCCTGTTCTGATACTTTACCGCTGTCGGCACAATGTGGTTGATGGAGA
>Ga0316191_10000357_pt1 | contig 29233 bp, 28 predicted proteins | sample Eddworburr2cm_MG_FD_204928 | JGI IMG/M metagenome (GOLD analysis project Ga0316191, IMG submission 204928) | Coastal sediment microbial communities from Maine, United States - Eddy worm burrow 2 cm | ecosystem: Environmental > Aquatic > Marine > Coastal > Sediment | place: USA: Maine...
ATTATTACCGCCCACACCACCAGGTATTGTCGGATCTCACAGGCAAGATTATTGCCGGGCACGGACAGTGTTTCATTTTGGATGGCCATAGTTTCCCGCTCGTTCCCTTGCCCTATGAAGTAGCACAGCCGTTGGCCAGACCTGAGATCTGTATTGGTACTGATGCCTACCACACCCCGGTATGGTTGCGTGATGCAGCGGTCCAATTGTTTAAAGAAGCCGGGTTCACAACAGCGATCAACCACCCGTTTGCGGGCGCCATGGTGGCCCGGGGTTTCTATCAAACTGACAAACGTGTTGTAGCGTTGATGATTGAAGTGCGGCGCGATCTTTATATGGATGAACGTAATTTTGAGAAACTTCCCGTTTTTGACAGCGTACGACGAAGGATAAGGGACGTAATTTCAGAGATCATTAACTTCAATTGATATCAACTTCCCACTTTCACTCACACACCATCAACATATTCACCTGATGATGAATGATTACCAACGGGTTTGGGGAGAGGCCTGTTATCCTGTTGTTGATTAAGGCCTCAGCTGGTATAGATGGGGAATTAAATATGTTGAGCAAATAAAGGATGTCGTCTACGTGTCTAAAGGCAGGATTAAGATCGAACAATGCTCTTCAGAAAAGCCCGATCCGCGTGGTGGAATTCGTAATGTCATTCCTGCCAGGGCTGCCTATTGGAAAGGCTCGAAATGAGCGCGGCTAGTGATCTCGAGTTTCTGCGCAAAATCCAGCGCCTGCTTTCCGAAGGCGAGTTCGTTGCCACCTACAAATTTGCACTATTACAGGCTCTGGCTGATCTGAGCGTAGAGCATCATGCATTGAGCGCTGGCTATGACGAGGGACTGAAGCTCGCTATAGGCGAAATAGCAGAAAAGTTCGTCGAATACTACTGGCGGCAGGCAGTACCGTATACGCCGAGCTTGGATCGGGCGGGTATCCTCAAACAAAATACGGGTCGTCAGGCAGCGGTCATCAATGCAATCGTCGATATGCGCGAACAGTATTCCGGTTCTATTTACCTGGCCAGGCGCGATGTGCTGAAGTGGAGGAGGTTGGTGCGGAGCGTCATCACCTTGATCAAAACCATGCCGCTGTGGAAATTGCAGGTGATTGGCAGAGGTGTTGATGATTTTATCTACCGGCAAGGGCAGTTGGAAGACGGCTGTATTCAATTACGACCGGGTGTGCACGCTGCTTTTCGTTCCTTTCATGGTCTGATCACCAACCTGATTCAAGGGGGCTGGTTAACCCAAGTCAGACGCATTACAAGCAACCGCAAACTGCTTGGCGAGAGGGGTGACCTGGCTGAATTCCTGTTCGGGTCGGAACGCAGAAATCTGGATGGTTACCGGGTCGTTATGCGTGAGTATCAATCGGCCAGATGTTTTTATTGCGGCAAGCAGGTTCGAGGTGAAGGCAACGCTGATCACTTCATACCCTGGTCGCGATACCCGGTTGACCTTGGTCATAATTTTGTCTTTTCCCACGCAAGCTGTAACAACGATAAAAGTGACTTGCTGGCGCATCCCGAACACCTGGCGCGCTGGTGGGAGGACAACCTTGATGGGGTCCGTGCGCTTGAGCTTGAGGACGCCTTCAACACCAGCGGCCTGGTGCATGATGCAAGGCGTTCGCGTTTCGTTGCTGTCTGGGCCTACGAACAAGGTGAGAAATCCAATGCGCATACCTGGATGAGAAAAGGTGACTACCGATTGTTGGATGGGAGCTGGCGTAACGCAATGGGTGGGCTAAGGGCAGTGGCTGAGACGCCTGCAGATTATGAGGGCGATTGAGTTAAAGTACGGTTTTGTAATGGTCTTTGGTAACGCGGACTTCCAACTGTACATTGCCGAGTGGTGACGAATATAACTGGAGGGTATGGAGATCGACAACATCCTTATACCATTTGGGCTAAGAAAACTGGATGAAAAGTTTTGCGATATTGCAGATGTCCCCAGGGGGAAAAAGTGTGGATGCATCTGCCCTTCTTGTAAAGCTCCACTAATCGCCCGTCAAGGTAAGGTAAATCACTGGCATTTTGCCCATGCGAGTCGCCAGGTTTTTCAGGAGACCCAGAGCAACTGTGAGTTTTCTTTTTTCGTAGCCGTCCGAATGATGGCTCGGCAGACTATTGGCGAGCAGATCGAAATAACATTACCAGCATATAGAGGAGAGGTTTCTGAATATGTTGCCAACTATGGGCAACGCTTAAATGAACAGTTCATCGTTGCTAAACAGCAAAAAATCACTATTACAAACATGGAAGTTGAACGAAGTTTTCTGGGGATTCCGGTGGACGTGTATGGACTGGTTGGCGATTTTAACTTTATCATTTACTTCACGCATCGTGGCCGGGACATTCCTCAAGCACTGCGCAATCCACCTGATACCAAATGCGGCATTATTGGTGTGTCGTTAGATCGCCTTTATTCACTTTATTTTGTAGATGGCGAGAAATCAATGAAGTCCTATCTGAAAGCTCTTAATGATTTTCTGGTGAATGATATTTCCTCCAAACAGTGGATATTTCACCCAAAATTTAAACGATTGGAAGAGTTAGCTAAGCTCAAACTCGCTGAAAAAGTGAAGGCTTTAAAACTGCGGTCAAACTTCGGCAGAAAAGAGTCAACGTATTCACCTAAGAAACAAATCGATTTTGGGATGCCCTCTATTGAACTTCCGGCAACAAAGCCAAAGAGGCTTGCAATCTTTGAGTGCGTAATTTGTACCGAACAATGGCAGGATCTGTATCCAGGTGGCAGTGTGTGTCCTAAATGTAAATCACAGTTATACCGAAGGTTTATAGGGTATGCAGATCTTGAGAATTAGCAAACCGTCTTTCGAGCTTTTGGACGTTGCTGCATAACAGTTCGTAAATATAGTCATTGGTCGGTTTTGTACTACTTAGTTTATCCAAATTCCATGACGATATGCGAAATCATAAATGTCTATGGTGTCTTCGATTAAAATGGGACTTCTTGAAAATTTCAAATCACTTTTGTGGACTCGACTTTCAAATAGTACAACTGAGAATTCCGGACCCAGTTGCCGAGAAGTCCATATCAAACCTTGGGCCGCCAAAGATTGAGAATACAAGGACTCTGCCCAAGCACGCGTTTGATCATAAACTTTTGGACCGCAATGAATCATTTGTTTCTCCATCAGTCCAAGTTTTTTCAGACCTGCCCCACGCAATGAAATAAGCTGAAGACTCGCCATTACATCTACCTCAGATACATATTGATCCTCAAATGTTGATTTTGAAATCACTCGATTAGTTTGTGTGGGAGTGTCTCTTAAAATTGACTCAAAAATTGCCGCTTCAATGGTCTGAGCACAGTAGATGGTGGGAATAATTTTTCCACTATCGAAAATTGATGAAAAACGATTATTGATATCTGGCCTGTTATTGAATTTCCCGATGTACTTGAGGCCTCTCTCAATACGATACAACTTTTGGCCCGAAGTGAGTCTATACAGTGCAGGTTTAAAGTCGAATGTAGCTGGAGGTAAACCAGGGCCATCAGCCATTGAGTTTATTTCTTTCGTACTTGGCCGCGCTGATCACATCCACTGTGGCAGATTCAAGTATCTCACTTGGCACTTTATTGCCCAAATAGAAATTACCTTGGAAGAACCAAAAAGCAATATCCCAATTGTTCCAGCTTTTAGGCAATTCTTTTAGTACTAAAGATACTTCCTTTCTGATTTCGCCTCTTTCAAGATCGAATTGGAATAAAGGGTACAAACATTTGCGTCCCTCTGTAACTGAAAATATTTTTCTAGCTCTTTTTGCGTTATAAGCAAAGCTCGATAAATTATCTGCTTTCGATCTAAATAGTTCCGCAATTTCTTTTGCCTCCAAAAAGTCATTGTCTTTAAGTAGAGCTTCTCTTCTTTTGATGATTTCAAGTGCATTGACAAGTTTTGGATTAAAAGACTTTCTTCCAATTCGATCAGCCAAGAGCTTACGGAAGTTGACATCTAAGTTAACCCAATCACTGTCATCTTCTTTCAGTGTGCCAATCTTCTGAAGTTTGCCAGAAATAGTCTTCGCCATGGATTCTATCCATAGATAATGCTTTTTGTTTGTGAATGCTCTTATGAATTTATCTGAGTCCTGTATAGAGCGTTCATTAACATTGCTTACAGCGACTCCTTCAATGACAAATACATAAAGTAGATTCTTAGCACTGTGCCCCTCGGTTAATGAAGAAGCCACAAAGGCTCTCGGTATTTTTGATCTTTCCAGGTAGACTTTTTTTAGACGAACAAGTGGGTATGTTGAGTCGTTGGGTGTAATCAAGTGAAGTGTATTTCCCGCCTCATCTAACAGCTGATCATATTCGGATATATTTGTCTTGGCACCAGGAGTAAACCAAAAGATTGGTTTCTCATTTTTAGTCACTGATATATGCGAACTCATAAATCACCATTGCGTAAGATTGACAATCTCTATTGAAGTATATCTCATTAATTCATATACCTCATTAATTCATATCTATTCGACATATTATTCCGTTGACCGTTCATTTGGCGGCGAACAAGGAAAATTAGTTAACAAAGAATGGATATGAAAGGTGCAAGGTCCGTTGTGCTGAAATCAAAGACGTTTGATTCGGGGGGTAACACATTCTGGGATTACCAAAACGGACAGACCACGGAAGAACAATGGCAGCAGGCATTTCAAAACAGCAAGGCAGCGGCCCTGCGCGCGATGGGAAGTATGGATACCCAGAAGGTGATGGGCATCATGTTCGACCGCCTGTACACCTTACGCAATCAGCTCTTACACGGTGGTGCCCATCGTTATTCACCTGATGATGAATGATTACCAGCGGGTTTGGGGTGAGGCTTGTTATCCGGTGGTTGAATAATCCGTACATTGACATATGCATATAATATACATACCATTTGAAATATATGAAAAAGGAATACGATTTTAGCAAGGGTGAACGGGGTGCAGTGATAAAGACCCGGGGTAAGACCCGAATCACCATTCACCTGGATGATGATGTCATCGATGCCTTCCGGGCCAGGGCTGAAGAGTCGAGCCACGGCTACCAGACACTCATTAATGATGCGTTGCGGGAGTATCTCGCCAGCGCAAGTAAGCCGGTGGATAGCAAAACCCTCCGGCGAATTCTTCGTGAAGAGCTTCATAAGACCAAGTGACATAGCTGACCCCAAACTTCTTTTCCCCGTTTTTCCTCAATCCTAAGCAAAATCTGGCCCTCCGCGCGAAGGGTAATATGGATACCAAAAGGTGAGGTTCATCGACTGAAATAACCTACAGAATAAATTGCTATTCACCGATTTTCATTGCTTGGTGGTTTGAGCATTCTTAGCCAATGAAAACTTACTTGACTTGCTATGTGCACCATATGTACATACAATTAGATCATGAGGTTTAGTTGGACCTCAGGAAAAGCTGCCCGAAATCGCCTTAAGCATGGTGTAGATTTTGCAGATGCAGTCATTGCACTAGAGGATGAAAATGCTTTGACCATCGAAGATCCCGGTCACGACGAACAACGGTTCAAGTCACTAGGGCTTGGAGCAGGGCTGAAGGTACTGTTGGTGGTTCATGCGTTTGGTGAGGAAGACTGCATACGTATCATCTCGGCCAGGAAGGCGAATCGAAGTGAGATCAGGCAGTACTATCAAGGAGTAGGCCAATGAGTGAAGATTTCAGCAAAGGCAAACGCGGCGCTGTAGTAAAAGCAGATCCGAACAAAATTCGCATTACCATCAGGCTTGATGGCGACATTATTGAGTACTTCAAAAAGTTGGTGCACGATGCGGGCGGTGGAAATTACCAAACTTTGCTGAATGATGCATTGCGCCATTACATTCAGTCAGAAACCGAACCTTTGGAAGATACGTTGCGGAAAGTAATTCGCGAAGAGTTGAAGCTGGCAAAATAAATCGTCCTGAATCAGGTCATCAATTCAAGCCAAGGTAACCATGACGGAACCAGCATACAAACTTGCACATGTTGATAAAGCAAAGATCGCGCTAGCCGCTCGTAAAGGGTTGATGGTAGCTGACTCACATTACCTGGCGTGGTCAGCAAATCAGCAAGAGTACTTTCGCGCAACAATGGATGAGAATACGCGGCAAAAAGTACAGTGCGTATTGCTTGACAGTTTATTTGGTATTAAGTGTACCTCTCAAGAACTGGCTAGTGCCTGGGATGATATCCCTTTCCCCAAATTGAACATCCTCAACTGGGCGGATTTGCTTACCAAGGGTATTGGTGAAGATTTCATTTGCCTCAATGAATTCATGGCGGAAGGAAAAAGCCTGTTAGATTTCTCTACGCTTTACGATTTTGACTACGACGATTATCAATTTCAGGAGAAAGCCAAAAAACAAGACTGCCCAGATTATGAAGGTGTCGAATACTTTGCCTTCCAACACCCCTGCTGGGTCAGGTTGTTGATCCAGGAGGAATTCTACTATGCAAGTTTCATGTCACTTGCAACATACTTTCTCGATAAAATTGAGTCAGCGGGAAACGATCATATCGCACAACTAATTCCGCATAGTTATGTTGATGGGAAAAATCAGGGTAAGCCGGAAAAAGGAGGCTTCCTCTTAGACATGCAATTAGACGCGGACGGCTTGGAAGCTCAACTGGAAGAGCTACAAAGCCGATGGTACATCTATCAGCGTGAACGCTGGTATGCACTAAGTAAGAAGTTTAGTGACTTGCCGTCTGCAGTTTTCATGTTTGATCAGGATGGAGACGAAGATCCACACCGTATTTTTATTTTAAATAATGCGTCGACTTTGAAGCAGATTCGATGGCAACACTTTCTTTCAGATTGCGAACCACTAATTAAAGACTTTTCAGCCATGGAAGGCCATATCAAAACAGAAATCGATGATGCCATATCCTGGCTATCTGAAAACCATCGGGACATAGTAGAGAATTTTGACCCAAAAATTATAAAACTACGAAAAAAGATGAAAATTATCATGTCACCTAGAGCGATGGAAGACCTTGCCAAAATCGATATTGACGATGATTCAATTGAGTAAGGTTTCCTGCCTGAGTACTCAGGGCTGAAATCACCTACAAAAACTAAAAACTTTTACCGATATTCATCGGTGCACAGTTCGCCCATTCTTAGCCAATGAGAGCTTTATCAATGACAGGAATCTTGTCAGGTGTGATTTTATCTTGCTTGCAAGCTAACCATTATGGTTATATATTGTGAGTGGGCCAGAATACGACTTGAACGATGTCAAGGCAGCGGCCCGAGGGCTCAACATTGAATATAGAGGCAGGATTGTTCAACGCGACATCAATAATCTGGGTTATGAGCTTGCAGATGTTGCCCGGTGTGTAATGCGGCTATCAGTGGATAATCATAGGAGATCTATTCGCTATGAAGACCGCCCGACAGATGATGTATATATGTGCACGTTCACCAGGGTAGGAAATGAAGAGTTGGGTTCGGATGATCTGTATATCAAATTTTGTTTGGTTGACTACTGCCTGAGTATTGATTTGGGTTCATTCCACTTGCGCAGGTTTTGAATGGGAGCGTCAGAAATGACCAACTGCAAATTATGCAAATCTGAAGATGTTTCAGATTATGTTGAAGCGGAAGAAGTTTCGTACAAAGGGAGTTCTTTACAAGTCTCGATTGCGTATTCTTTGTGCAATAACTGCGACAGAGAGTTCATCTCAAAACCTCAGATCTTACAAAATGAAGCTGCTTTGAGAGCAGCAAAGAAAGATTATGACGGACTGCTGTCATCAGAAGAAATCATTCGGGCCCGACGTACACTATCACTAACACAAGAACAAGCCGCCAGAGTTTTTGGGGGAGGAAGGAACGCCTTTTCGAAGTATGAAAGAGGTGAGGTTTCTCAAAGCGTGGCAATGGATAAGCTGATCAGAATTTGCTTGAACCACCGTGAAGTCTTTCATGAGTTGGCGCGGGATATTACAAAAAAATAGTATTCGCACAAAAAAGGGGCCGGGGCCGGATACATTTTTCATTTAAATGTATCCGGCCCCTTTTCATGGGGCTCTAACCCCTGAATGGTAGAATGTGTTCGAGGTTTGACAAATGAAAACGGAAAAACAGGCAAAAACAACTTTTTACCAGAAAGAAGAAGAGATGTTGGCCAGGGAGTGCAGGCTGTTTCGTATCGAGGGCCGGGTGCAGGGCGTTTTTTTCCGGGAGTCGACACGCCGCGCGGCACAACCCATGGGCATTACCGGCTACGCGAAAAACATGGCGGATGGCTCGGTGCAGGTCCTGGCTTGCGGTGACCCAGGCGCGCTGGGCCGGTTGACGGAATGGTTAAAACAGGGACCGCCCATGGCACAGGTCGGCCGCCTGGACTGGATCGTTTCCACAAACAAGTGTCCGGATTCATTTGTAGTACTCTGAATTTTGGCGTCAGAGTGAAGCAAAAAGGGGCCGGATACATTTTTCATTAAATTGATCAATAGAGTTTGAGGATACGAAGCATATCCGTTCCACCGCTGGTCTGGTTATGACCAGCAGTCAGGATGACTGAATCACCCGGTTTCGCAAAACCCAATTCAAGTACACAAGTTGTTGCAAAATCTATCTTGGCCCGGTCGCCTGGCTCGCCTTTGTACCATACCGCTTCAACTCCCCAGTTCATCGATAACCTTCGCGCTACCTTCTCGCTACCGCTGATAGACAATATGGGGCAGCTTGGACGGTGCTTGGAGATCAGTCGTGATGTAAACCCGCTATCACTAAGACTGATAATCGCGGTGGCCTTAAGATCTTTTGCCATCGTCGTCGCAGCACCGGCAATGGCCTCAGCCACAACATTGGGTGAGTGAAATGGAATTTTCTGCAAATAACCAAACTCTTCAAGGTTGGATTCAGTGGTTAGTGCCAGGGAATGCATGGTTTTAATTGCCTCAACCGGATATTTACCCGCTGCGGTTTCGCCGGACAGCATGATGGCTGAACTTCCATCAAGAATTGCATTGGCAACATCACTGGCCTCGGCTCTTGTCGGGCGGGGGTTGTGTTGCATGGAAGCCAACATCTGCGTGGCTGTAATGACGGGTTTACCTGCCATTACCGTATTCCGGATCATTTTTTTCTGAGTGCCGGGTACTTCACCAAAGGGCAGTTCAACCCCGAGATCACCACGCGCCACCATCATGCCATCGGCAGCCTCGATGATCTCCTGCATGTTATCTACACCGGCCCGGTTCTCAATCTTGGCAATAATTGGCGTATCAATACCCAGGTCTGCAAGGATTTCCCGCATACGGCAGATGTCCTCACCCGACTGCACAAATGAGGCAGCGATATAATCCACATCATTGGCTGCGGCAAACTCAATTTCCCGAATAAGATCTGAGCGGTTCTCGGGCCCCACTGCGGTCATGGAAAGCTCTGTATCCGGTAAGTTAACACCCTTGGTTGCACCAAGAATGCCTCCATGGATGACGCGGCACGAAATCTCATTCTCCGATGTTGCAAGAACACGTAATTCAATCGCGCCATCATCGAGCAGTATTACATCATCAACAGAGACTTCTTCGGGCAATTTTGCATAGGAAATTGAAACACCGGTCTCGTCACCTGCCCTTTCATCTGTCCACAGGCTGAAATTCATACCCCGGTTCAGATCTACATAGCTGTTCTTCAGCAAGCCGGTTCGAATTTCAATGCCACGCGTATCGATCATAATGGCTACCCGCCTGTTGGCGAGTCTGGATGCTTCGCGAATTCGGTCTATGCGCTGTTCATGTTCTTCAAAGCTGCCATGGGAAAGGTTGAGGCGAGCCACGTTCATGCCATTTCTTATCATCCGGGTCAGGATCGAAACATCATCACTTGCCGGGCCAATAGTGGCAATTATTTTGGTTTGACGGAAAAGAATACTCATATTCATGCTATTCCTGATGTTCAACTGCAGAGTGATATTGTATGACCAAGCTCATAAATTGCGAAGGTTTAGTTACTTCAGAATCTGTCAGATTATCTTCGAATCAAGCCGAAAAAACCCGCCGGAGCGGGGTCTTTCGCTACTAAATGTCCTGGATCGGTTTTTTCACGGCAAGTGCGATACCAGGACACTGAAATTCCTTACACAGTAAAGCGCCAGATACCCAGTTAAAGGGGTCAGAGCCCTTTATGCTCACCTGAGCCCGTTCTGTCACCATATCCTGACCTCAAAATTATGCGTATAGTGAATCAATCCACGGAATATACGGAATCGAGCCCATGAAACTACTCCGCACACCGGATAGCCATTTCCAGAACCTGGTGGATTATCCCTTCAAACCGCACTACCTGGATATCGATGACCGGCAGGCAGATGTCAGTATCAGGGTGCATTATATCGACGAGGGAGAGGCTGCTTCACAGCCGGTTTTGATGTTGCACGGCGAGCCATCGTGGAGTTTCCTGTATCGAAAAATGGTCAGCCCTTTCGTTGACGCAGGCTACCGCGTGGTGGCCCCGGATCTGCCCGGTTTTGGGAAATCAGACAAGCCTTCAGCGCGCACCGATTATACCTATGCCCGCCATGTGGCCTGGATGCAGGACTGGTTGCGGTCAATGGATTTGAACGACATCATTTTGATTTGCCAGGATTGGGGCGGCCTTATTGGCTTGCGGTTGGTGGCTGCCGAGCCGCAACGCTTCGCGCGGGTGGTGACCTCCAATACCATGCTGCCAACCGGCGACCACGATCCGGGGGAGGCCTTTGAGAAATGGCAGAGCTTCTCACAAGAGGTGCCCATGTTTCCTACCGGCAAGATTATTAGCGGCGGCACGGTCTCGGAGTTGCCCGATGAGGTGCTCGCGGCCTATGACGCGCCCTTTCCGGATGAATCATATAAGGAAGGGGCCCGGCAGTTCCCACTGTTGGTGCCCACCACGCCCGACAACCCCGAAAGCCAGGCCAACCGCGATGCATGGAAGGTACTAATGGCGTTTGAAAAGCCCTGGCTGTGCGCGTTTGGCGACAGCGACCCCATCACCGGTGCCGCCGCGCCCATTATTCAAAAGCTGGTACCCGGCTGCCAGGGTCAACCGCATACCACCCTGCGAGGTGGCGGGCATTTTATTCAGGAGGATTGCGGCGAAGCGCTGGCGCGTGTGGTGTTGGATTGGTTGTGAAAAAGAGGCCTGTAATCCGGTAGTGGATTAAGGAGAGGTTCATCTACTGAAATAACCCATAGGCCTATGACACTTCCCACCCTCATTCACACACCATCAACATATCCACCGCCATCTCAGGATCCATCCGGTCGCCATACCACTCTGGAATGCCTGTCTTATGGTCAATTTCCAGCCCGTTGCTTTGGTTAGCTGATTGAATCGCCACAACGTTCCCGCGGAAACGTGTATCGGGGCCGGGTTGGATTTTCTCACCACTGGGCAGGGTGAAATGGATGGCGCCCCCGGGCTTGGTGTGAACGCCATACCCGCTTTCATGTACAAGGCGGTGGTGGTTGCGGCATAACAGTACCAGGTTGTCCATGGAGGTTTCGCCGCCATCGGCCCAGTGCTTGATATGGTGTGCATCCACGAATCGCTTACAAGTGCAACCCGGAAAGCGGCAACCCGAGTCACAGCGTTGTAGTGCTCTTCGTATTGCTGGCGGAATGGAGCGGGTCTTGCGGCCGATATTGAGGGGTTCGCCATTTTTACCCTCATGCCAGTGCACTTTTGAACAATCACAGGCCATGCGGCGACACGTTTCCGCGGCCACGTGGCCGCGTTCTTCGATTTCTGATTCTGCGCCCGTTCCATCTTCCCTGAGTGTTTCGATGTCGGAGTGGATGTTGACCATGTAACGCTCGCCACCGGAGTATTGGTGTTTATTACTGGCCAGGTAACCTTCGACGATCCGTTCAAGTGCATCGGCGCGGCGCTGGTCGACCGGTTCTGGTGTCAACTGGTCGATGGGTTGGCTGTTTGACGTCTCCGCGGAAACCTCCTCAGGGACGTCTTGTTGCTCTTCCAACAATTCTTCACTGGCGGCCTCCAATGCCTTGGATAGCAAAGCACCTTGTTCAGCGGTGAAGCGGCCTTTGAATATCCATGAGCCGTCTTCATCCACGTACCAGCTTAACGCCCGGTGGGCGTGGCGGAGGTTTTCTTCCTGCAGTGCCTCGATGCGTTTTGTTTTACGGTAAAGACGCACCTGGGTTTCAACATGATTGGCGGTGCCGCCCAGTGCTACTTGCAGCAAGGCTTCTTCATTTTTTTCAGTGGCCACCCTGGTCATGGCGCGCACCTTTGAATAACTCACTTTGCCCGCGCGGAACGCCTTGCTGATTTTTGGTAAACCGGGCAGGGCACGTGCGACGCGAACCTTTTCTCGCGCGGGTCCTAAGCTTATGCCGCACTTCCAATTAAGCCAGTGAGCGCACGAGTTAATACCGATCCCATGCCAGCCACCTTTTTCATCGAACTCGCCGATAAGTTTGAGCAACTGGAAGGTGCCGGCGTCCAGGTGTGCAGCCATTTGGGTGATGTCATCACCCAGGCGGGAAAGGGATTCTACAAGATCAGTACCTGGGTGGTTTTGGGGGTTGGGGAGATGACTTGGAGTGGGGGTCGGCATGTTCGAATCCATTATTTTAAAGACTGTATAAATATACAGCAAAAAGGATTATAAGTCAATATAAACAACAAGATAAGGTTGTTTAGGGTCAAGCCCCAAAAGAGAAGAAAAAGAAGCCCTCCTTATTCGTTTGAACTCCGTTCGTAGGGTGGGTAACTTGCAAGGTGAGAGAAGGTGAGACGGGGAACCCGTCGAGAAGCCAGCCTGGACCGTTACCCACGCGGTTTCTTCGGCTGGTATCAAATGGTGCGTTATAAATAGCGCACCCTACATAGGGCGCGTTCTCTTCGGTCGGTCTGAAGTGGTGCGTAATGAATTACGCATCCTACGTTTTTCCTTACAAGGATCAGTGAGAAAACCCACTATTGATTCGTTCTCACCTGGTGCAGATTAGGTTAATGAAGTCACACATTGACATATGCATATAATATGCATACCATAAAAACAGAGATAACCTGGGATGCTGTAAAGGCCAAGTCAAACAGGCTAAAACACAGAGTTTTCTTTTCCGAGGTGGAACCTGTTTTTTACGACCCCAATGCGATCAGTTTTGAAGACAGGGCCTCTAAAGGTGAGGCGAGGTTCATAGTTATTGGGCTTGACTCGTTGGCACGACTGGTTGTCGTTGCCTATACATACCGGGACGGTGTTATCCGGGTAATTTCCGCACGAAAAGCAAGCAAGACCGAGCAAAAAGTATATGAAAAAGGAATACGATTTTAAAAATGGTAAACGGGGTGCGGTGATAAAGACCCGGGGTAAGACCCGAATTACCATTCACCTGGATGATGATGTAATCGATGCCTTCCGGGCCAAGGCTGAAGAGTCGCGCCACGGCTACCAGACACTCATTAATGATGCGTTGCGGCAACACCTCTCAACCACAGGTAAACCGGTCGATACTAAAACCCTCCGGCGAATTCTTCGCGAAGAACTCGACAAAACCAGTTGAACCTAAGCTAAAAAGGGTATTTACATTTAGTCAGAAACCGAGCCTTTGGAAGATACGTTGCGGAAAGTAATTCGCGAAGGGGAAAAAAAGGGCCGGATACATTTTCCCCCATTTATTCCATAGAGAGTGTTTTTCCTACTTTCCTTTAATCACAAGCGACTTCCCGTTCAGACCTGGCTTGAGTCAGACTTGTCATGTAGTGAATCAAACAATGAAATATTGATCCACTCGATGCTATTTCCGGTCCCACCAGTCCTGACTGAAATCGCCCACAAAACTGCGGGTGATTTTCGTCTATTAATTACTGTGAGCTCATCTACAATCCCATAAGTGGCTCATTGAACAGTTGAGTAAGGGTTTAAAAAGTACGCTATATGTCGTACAATATGAGGGTGCGTAATGGGTTTTAATGAAGCAAAGAGAAAACTCATAGAGTGCCTGAATACTGGCTATGTACTTCATGAAGAAAGAAATGACGTTGATGTCAAAAACCTTCTTGCTATCGGGGTTGTTTCGCTAGAGGAGGCGGCCTATATCATAGGAAGATCACGGGGTGATGGTTATTCCGTCTCGCCACATCACTTCGATACAGAGATTGATGTACATGTGCTTGTGACGAAATTTTCTGTTCAGGCTTGGTATGTGAAGTGGTATTTTCTGGGACCGGATAGCGTGTTCATTAGTTTTCACCAGTAGGCTGCATTATGAAAATTCTAAAGGTAGGTGATACGCAAAGAGCTGCATGCGACCATTGCAAGGCGTTTGTGCTTGTGACCTTTAAGCTGAGAACAGTCCCGTTCAGTGATGGTGTTGGCACTGTAAAGAATGTTCTGGTGGGTGTTTGTGAGCACTGCGATTCTGTAGTGGTTCTTCCGCATCAATCTACGCCTGTCGTAAAAAAGCAGATGGATGCTCAGCGAAAAGCCCTTGAGAGTCGCGTGCCTGCGCACATGGTGGATATACTGAACCTGGCCAGCGTTGAGCTAAGCGGCGGAACTGAATTCGTCCCCGCCCTGATTAAGTTTTATATTCATTCTTTATCAAACAATGAAATTTCTTCACGCGAAATCCCACAGTATCTTGATAGTGAACTGGCCAAAGGGAGATCACAAAAAAGAATTTCGATAAAAGGGCGCCTGGTGGCAGAAGAAATTGATCGCCTCAAGGATATTACGAGCATCAGGAGTACAACGGATATTATTAAGGCCGTTGTGCTAAAAATTAATGACGATGTGCTTGTCAAAAAGAATATTGGAATGATTAAACAACTAAAAAACATTGTTGCCGCAACGGCTTAGATTTGAAGATCCGGCCCCTTTTTTACGCCGCAGGCTGGATGTTTGCATTCAGTCGAAACAGGTTTCCGGGGTCATACTGGTTTTTGACTTTCAACAGGCGTTCATAATTACCCTGGTAGTTTTTGTTAACTATTGTGGGCTTTTCGTCTCCAACCTCGTTGGTGTACCAACCGTAAGTGTACTTCTGCATATTTGACCAATAGCTTCGCAGATAGGCCAGGTAGGGGTCCCGGGATTCAGCAACCGGCCAGGAAACGGCACAAACCAGGTTTGCCACGGCGTACCGGTGTGGAAAAGCAGTTGCTTCGACAGCAATGCGGTTGATTGCACCGCCGGAGTGTTGAAATAACAGAAACAGACCAAACTCTGGTTTGAAGCCAGCGACCATTTCATCGATCAGTCCCGTCGGTATTTCCTCAACAAAGCCACCTTTCATATATTGCCCCGTCACCCTTGGTTCATTGTTATCAAAGGCCTGCTGGACGGTGGTGTAGTCAACTGGAGCAATGGTGTTTTGAAAAGCCTTGCCAGCTTTGGCAATGGGCGCCAACACCGCATCAGCCTGATCAACAGGGCCGGAATAGCAGGCATGAAGAATCACCACTCCCTCGCTGCTGCCTGGTTGTGATAAGGCAACAAAGTCGAGGTACAGCTCATCCGGACAACTGGCTGCATAGTCGGAATAAAAATTGAGTACATTCTTCATCTCTGACACTGGAAACATAACATTACCTGCAATGACTTTCCGGCTCATCGGGTGTAGCTTGAACTCAAAATTGGTGACCACGCCGAAATTCCCGCCGCCGCCACGTACGCCCCAATATAGATCCGGGTTTTCCTTCGCACTGGCATGTACCAATTGACCATTAGCGGTCACCACATCTACGGACTGCACATTGTCGAGCGCAAGGCCAAAGCGTCTTGCCAGGCGACCAAAACCACCACCGGTAGTAAGACCCCCAACGCCGGTATGTGAAACCGTTCCTGCCGTGGTTACCATGCCTTGTGCCATTGACTCGTGATCAAGATCGCGCAAATGACTGCCGCCAGCGACATGACAGGTTCCTGCAGGCAGATCGACACGCGCCCCCCGCATTGAAGACAGATCAAGTTGCATGCCTCCCTGGCAGGTGGATTTCCCGGACGGGCTGTGACCGCCACATTTAACTGCCAGTAGCAACTCGTGGGCATTGGCAAAACTAACCGCAGTCCTGACGTCTGCAGCACCGCTTGGTTGCACAATCAATGCCGGATGGCGGTCAATTGATGCATTCAATACGCGACGGGCCTGGTCATATCCTTCATTGCCCGAAAGTAGCAAACGTCCCTGCAGGCTTTCTTTCAACTCGGTAAGTTCAGAAGCAAGCAGGCTGATATCAGCACCCTGACCGGTGACTGCATGAATATCGCCGTTGACCTGGCCCATGGCTTCCAACGCGGCAAGCACGTTACTCGAAAGCCCGGCACCTAAACTTGCGGCAACAGAGTTATAAATAAAGTGGCGTCGTTTCATTTGATGTCTCCAACGGGGTAGTTCTGATTATTCAGTTGTCCTTATAAAAATAGTCCAAACATTCAGATCTTGCTACCCTGTCGGTGTTTTGCTTTGCTCAGTTGCCCACGTTCAATACTTTCGGCAGGATAATTTCCCGCTCACTCACACCAAAAAAGGGGCCGCAACACAAAAAAGGGGCCGGATACATTTTTCATTTAGGATACATTTTTCATTTAATTGTATCCGGCCCCATTTTTTGGCCGCGGCCCCATTTTTTTAAATACCCCCTCAGTCTAAAGTAAAAACCACCACTCCCTCTTTTATGGTCATCAACACCTTCAGCGTGTCGAGGGTCTCCGGGTCAACCGCGGTCGGGTCTTTTGACAAAATAACAAAATCTGCCAGTTTGCCTTTCTCGATGCTGCCTTTGCTGTCCGCCTCAAAGTGCTGCCAGGCCGGCCAGATGGTCATCGCCTTCAAGGCTGTCATTACATCCACCCGCTGAGCCGGGCCCAGGATGTCGCCTGAGCGTGTGCGGCGTGTAACGGTGGCATCCAGCACCCGCATACTGTCGGGGAAGGCCACCGGTGCATCGTGGTGAGTGCCAAACATCATGCCCCTTTGCCGTATCCAACCGGTCGGTGAGATGTTATCGGCCAACACGGGGCCTACCGTGTGGGCGCGATGCCAGTCACCCCAGTAAAAGGTGTGCATTGGAAAAACTGAGGGGAAAATATTGAGTTGCTGCAGGCTGTCAACCTGGTCTTCACGCAGAAACTGTCCATGAATCAAAACCGCCCGGCGATCAGCCTGGCCATACTTGGTGGTTGCGTCTTTTACGGCTGCAATTAACAGGTCTGATGCGGCCTCTCCATTGGCGTGTGTCAGGATCTGGATGTTATTTTCAAAGGCCCAGTCAATAGCATCCATGACCTGTTCATTGGTGACCGCGGCATAACCCTTGTAAAAGCTTGCGTAATCACCCACGGGATCATAATAGGGCCGGTCTCTAAAGGCCGTAAACCCCTGGGGCGAGCCGTCGATAGTCAACTTGGCGCCACCCACCCGCATACGTTGGGTGTAGCTGTCAGAGACATTGTTCTTGATGTAGTCGCGATCAACCATGACATCGGGGTAGACGACGATATCAATTTTGAAACCGCCTTCAGAAGCAACTTTTTTCAACACCTCAACCAACGATGGTGCTGCCCGGCCCTCCTGGGCAGTGGTGTAACCAAAGCGCGCCCACAGTTCAGGACCGGCGGCGGCAAATGCCCGCAAGCCCTGTTCTCCGAGCCCGGACAGTAACTTGACCAGGACTTCGAAAAATGCGTTTTCCTCGAGTACACCATCGGGTTCGCCATCACTGCGTTTACGGATGATGCCGCCGGGCGGGTTGGGGCTATCTGCTGTCACCCCTGTTAATTCAAGCGCTTTTGAGTTCGCCGCACCAAAGTGCCCCGACTGGTGGACAATGATAATAGGCATTTTGGTCGAGACTGCGTCAAGATCGTCCCTGGTCGGGTGACGCAGTTCCTTCAGCTGTGACTGGTCATAACCGAAACCAACAATCAGCTGCGCCTCGTCGACTATTTCTGTGTTCTCCGACAGCCATGTACGCAGCGTATCCTGGAGGCCGGCAATATCTTTGACCGCACCATCGGGAGGCGCGAGGAGGTTGGCCGACAGCGCCTGCAGGCCACCCATTACGGCATGGCCATGACTGTCGACAAAGCCCGGCAGCATGGCCCGTCCCTCAAGGTCGAATATTTCGGTGCCGGCACCCTGGTGGGTCATGACAGTCTCACGGTCACCCACCGCCAATATCAGGCCATCAGCGACTGCCACTGCCTCTGCCCGCGGCGCCTGGTCATTGATGGTCAGTATCGGTCCACCCAGGTAAATCGTATCCGCAATCTCTGTTGCATGAACATCTGTGCTGACAAATGTGAGTATCACGAAAAACAGGATGCACAAACGAGTGGTGGATTTCATGGTGTTCCTTCTATTTTTTAATGAATATTAAAACCCACAATATCAGAGCTGCTTGTCAAGAGTATAGGCAGGAGACTCAAAAAAGAGGCCTCTTCTTTGTTAATCAAGATGAATAAATGCATCCAGCCACTTTTGTTTTGAAATTAGTTGAAGCATTGTCATTTCTTATTTTTTCAGGGGAATATCAGGTGGTATTTTTTCTGAAAGAGCTATATTGGTCGTTGTTTCGGAGCTTAGAGTAAACCCGTTGTCCAGAAGGGTTTTTCTGCAATTATCCATTAACTTTGATTTTATACTAAGAAAATCGATGCCCTTCTCGAAAACATCCAGCCAGAAAAATACCTCAAGCTGAACGTATTGTGGAGTCAGTTCAGAAATAGAAACTCCCGGAGAGGGAGTTCTCAAAATCCCCTCGACATTTTTTGCAACTTCCAGCAAGAGCCTGACGGCATTTATTGCATCATCCCCATAATCAATTCCAATAACAAAGGATGGGCGTCTCAAGCCATCCTTTGTGTAATTTATAAGGGGCTGGTTGAATATCTGGGAACTGGGTATGAAAATATCACGCCCGTCATTTGACCTGATATGGGTGTTTCTTAATTCGATCGACTTGACCTCACCGATAAAATCGCCTGACTGTATGGTGTCACCAGTATTAAATGGCCGGCTGAAGGCAAGGAAAAAACCTGCCAGAAAGTTTTCGCCAATCTCACGAAAGGCAAATCCAAGTACTACGGCTGTAATGCCTCCACCTGCCAGAAGAGACGCGGCAGCTTTTTCAAGCCCCAGGATATCAAGAGCAATAATCAAGCCCAGAACTGTAAAGAGCAATGTGATTGTATTGAGAAAAAAACCTTTATGGATACCTGACAAACTGGTTTTGGCAAGAAGCACTACCAAAAATTTTGCCAGTTTCCTGCCAATCCAGACGGCAATGATTAAGACAAGCAGGGCACCCAGAATTTTAGGCACAAAGTCGAGGAAAACTATCCATTCTTTCTTAAATGACTCAAGTATTATATCCATACCGCGCCTATTAAAAATTGAACAATTCCTGCAATAAAAATAACGACCTACTTCAATTGATTTAAAATAGTTTGATTCAGAAAATTCTGAGCTTCCAGGAGCTTTTTATATTTTAATTCTATTTTTTCGATATTTCGGGATTGAATGGCTTTCAATAAATCGCCTTCCATTTCAGCAACGTCAATTCGTTCATAATAGTCCATAGTCTCTTTCAGGTGCGCGATAACAATCTTGCCTGTCAGGACTGGATGGTTATTCGTTACATTCGCATCCTCGAGTCTTGTGCCATGCTCAAGCTCAACCTCCAGTCCTTTCCGGAAAGCCTCAAGGGGAATGACCATTTCTTTGGTATTCACAATACTGAGAATCGTGAAGGCTTCTTCGTCTGAAACAGCTGGATCCGTTATTTCAGACCAGTCCCGCAAGCCAATTTCGCTGCAAACCCTTCTAACCCCTTCAATAGTGACGTATTCAGGTAGTTTCATGATGATCTCCCTAATGAACGGTTTATGTATTGTTGACTGGTATTGATTGATCTCAAAACCCGCCAGTGTCTGTCTATGCAATCAATCGGTTTATCAATGCTGTACAGCAGAAAGCCTTAATTAAAAAGATGTATTTTTGGGAAATTTCCTTGGTAAATATTTTTCAAATGGAATATAGAATTATAGCCATTTTTTCTTCTTGAAAAACCAGATTTGAAAAAATACAACGATCAGCAGCATTACAACAAAAAATGCAAAACCCAGTTTGCTGTCAGCACCCGGGATACCCCCTACATTTATACCCAGGAGGCCGGTCAGAAAACCAAGGGGCAAAAAAATCGCGGCAACAATGGAGAGAAGGTACATCTTGTTGTTCAGTTGTTCGGACAAACGGTTGACCAGCTCCTCCTGGGTGACCGCTGCCCTGTCCCGTGCTTCATCGAGGTCCTCCAGGTAACGGGCGAGCTGGTCAGAAACTTCGCGCAACCTGATCCTTGAACTATCATCAACCCAGGAGATTTTTTCGGTTAAAAGACGGGACAAGGCCTCTCTCTGCGGTGCCAGGTAACGCCTGAAACTGATTGCCTGGCGCCGCAAACCGGCAAGCTGGGAGCGGAGCTGGTGGCTTTCTGTGCTTAAGATCTGTTCTTCTATTTCAGCAACACCGTCTTCCAGGTCGTCAATGACATGACGCATTCGTCCCATGATAGTCCCGGTAATCTGCACCAAAAAATCTCCCATGTCTTTCGGACCGTTACCCTGTTCTATTGCAGCTTGCATATCAGAGATTGAAAGAATTCTCCGTTTTCTTGTACTTATAATTCGATCTTTCTCGAACCAGATTCTAATTCCCACCATGTCTTCCGGGTCTGCCCCCGGACTCAAATTCACACCACGCAAGCCCAGCAATAAGCCTTCGTGAAATGGCGTACAGCGCGGTCTGGAATCTTCCTCGGTTAAAGCCTCACTTATGACTTCATCCAAACCACTTTTTTCAGAAAGCCATTCCACGGTTTCAGGCTTGCTGTAATCAAGATGGACCCAAAGGACACCTTGCCCCGGTTTCCAAGATTTGATTTCATCCCATCCCACTTTTTTCGCGCCGCCGGCACCATCCAGGACATAGGCCAAAAGAAGTCCTTGATTGCTTGCTTCCATTTTCTTGGTTCCTTATTTGATTTTTTTAAGACCTGCAAATGTTTCAGTTGCAGGTGGGTCAAAATCAATATCAACCTGATTGAAAGCTATTGTTACGTAAAAAAGGGGCCTTAAAAAGGGGCCGGATACATTTAATTACAAAAAAGGGGCCGAAAAAAAGGGGCCGGATACATTTAATTAAATGTATCCGGCCCCTTTTTTAGAATTATGCTGCTACGTTTTTCCGCCTCGATAAAGACGCGTTTTATCTGCGGAAATGCCAGCTTGATGCTGCTGTCTATGGCTTCGATATTGGCCTCCATCTGCTGCACACTTATATCATCGGTAAAGTCTACGCTGATGTTAGCAAGGATAAAATCCGGCCCCATATGCATGGTCAGAACTTCGTTGATATGTTCGATGTTCGATTGTGCCTTCAGTACCTCGCGAATACCGCGGACCACCGGCCGGTTGGCGCTTTCCCCGATCAACAGCCCCTTGGTTTCGTAGGCCAGCCAGATTGCCGTACCGACCAGGATAACGCCAATAATGACCGAGGCAATTCCGTCAAAAATCAGGATGCCTGTCGATTGGGTCAACCAGATACCAATGAAGGCGATCACCAGGCCGAGCATCGCAGCGCTGTCTTCGAACAGCACGACGAATATCGAAGGATCCTTGGCGCGCTGAATTGCCTCGAGATATCCCCAGCGGCCCTTGACCCGGCTGAATTCGCGAAACGCGAAATACCAGGCAGCCCCTTCAAACAGCAGCGCCAGTGTGAGGACGATATAGTTAACCAATGGATTGCTGATCGGCTCGGGATGGCGAATGTGCTGAATACCTTCATAGATTGAGATACCGCCACCGAGGGCGAATATCAGGATCGCGACGATGAAACTCCAGAAGTATATTTCCTTGCCGTAACCGAAAGGAAAATCGTCATCAGGCGGTTTCGCGGCCCGCTTCATGCCATGCAACAGCATCAACTGGTTGCCAGTATCAACAAGCGAATGTATGCCTTCCGACATCATAGCCGAACTGCCGGTAATCGACGCCGCAGCAAACTTGGTTATCGATATCAGACCATTGCCGATCAACGCTGCAATTATCACTAGCTTCGAACCCGATGCCATCTTCTACCCTCGCAAAGTTGATGGCGACTATACCCTATGTAAATCAAGGCCTCAGCTTCTGATTTTGAAAAATCCGGGTCATGTGTGTGAATAAACGCTATTTTGGAAAGCACCCACTTGAAATCTTTACTATTTTCGAACCCAAAAGCCAACTTACGTTGACGCTAGCCTTGCTTCGCGAAAGGACACCATTCGCTGCCGGACTTCATCCCACAGGCAACAGGCAAAGCAGTCGCGCACATCGCGCGGCGCAAGGGTTGTTGTTACCGGTGACTGCAGCTCCGGGATCGCCTGCATCGCTTCGGGCAACCGGTAGAATGGGATGCGCACGTTGAGGTGGTGGATATGGTGATAACCGATATTGCCGGTGAACCATTGCATGACCCTGTTGAGCCGCATGTAGCTGGAAGACTCCATTGCCGCCCGATAAAAGGTCCAGGCGTCCTCGCTGATGATGTGCATGCGTTTGAAGCTGTGCTGGGCAAAAAACAGGTAGCTGCCCAGCATAGAGGCAATCGTCATCGGTAACAATACGACAAAGAAGGCGGTGTCAAACCCGCCGAAAATCCACAACACGGTAATCAGGATGCCATGGCCCAGCAGCGCCAGCAGGGAGTCCCAGTGGCGGGCCGGGTTTGTCAACAGCGGCACTAAACTGATGCTCAGGAAAAAGATCGTAAAGTACCCGCCTAGCACGGTGAGCGGATGGCGCACCACCCGGTAACGGATGCGGGCCGCGCGGGAGGCCTCTTGCCACATTTGGGTCGTCATGATGGGAAAGGCGCCCACACCGGCATCGGAGATCTGGCCGACGTGGCCGTGATGATAATTGTGGCTCTGTTTCCAGGATCGCGACGGGGTAAGCGCAAGCGCCGAATAGACGTGAAACAAAAACCAGGCCAGGCGCGAACGCGACAGGATCGCCCCGTGCATGTAGTCGTGGTAAGTAATGAAGGCGCGCACCATCAACAGGGCTGCCAGCAGGGAAAACAGCAATCGCAGCGGCCATACCGGGGCCAGCGCGGCGCCGCACATTGCGCCGATGAGTAAGACAAAAGTTGAAGCCACGAGCCACCAGCTTTTGCTCACTGACTCCACCGCGTAGGGTGCCGTAGCCTTGACCAATTCCCGCCCGATCCGCACATCGGCGCTGGTCTCCGGCAGGGTCGTATTTTGCTCCAGCGTGTTCATCATTTCGCTCGATATCAGCAACAAAAACCACTCACCAATATTATATCAAAAGTCAGAACACCCAAACAAAGGTCAGGACATATATGAACGCCCCTCAAAGAGGGGCGTTCAAGACTTTTTATTTAGCGCCGCCAAACCGGCGGAGTGATATTACAGCGAACTACAGACCGGCCCTCCGTTGTAATCTGTCAGGTCAGGGTGAGTAATGGTGTTCACACAGAATTCCAGGGTGATACCGCCTTTGTAGGTTGTCGAGGTATCAAATGACACGCTACCATTTGCGCCAGTGCTACCAGACAGTTCCTCGTTGATATCACCAATGAACTCACCAAGAACAGTTGCACCCTCAACCAATGCGCCGACATCATCCCGGATCTCAACTGTGGCTCTGGCGGTTTTCTGTCCCTTTCCTTGAGAGACGCTGGTCACTGTAACTGAACCTACCTGAACACTGGTTCCGCTACCACCGGACAAGGTTGTGGCGCTGTCGGTATTTGAATACGCGGATTTGCCAAAGGAATTGACGGCCTGGACACGGTAATAGAAGGTCGCCCCGGCTGCCAGGTCGGTATCCGAGAAGGCCGTTATGCCAGCGCTGACAAAATCATAAAAACTGAAATCCGTGCCGTTGGATGACACTTCGATATCAAAGGTTACTTCATCCGAAGATTTGTCATCCCATGCCAGATCAATCTGGCTGCTCGACACTGCATTTGCTGTTAAATTGCCGGGTGCTTTCGGCGGGTTCCCGCTTGGCGTGTCCGGTGGATAGTACTCCTGGTAGGCAGGGGAATTGGGGAACACGGGTGCTCCCAGGCCGCCCAGTACATTTGTCCAACCCATCGCGCCCTGGTCTTCATGCTCGAGTATATGGCAGTGCATGATGGTCCGACCCTCGAAAACAGTGGAGGACTGCTGATCAAGGTCAAAGCGGATCGCGCAATTGTTGGCAACGACATCATAGTACTCACCATCTTCATAGTCTGCGCATGAGCCGTCGATCTGCACATGATAAATATGCAGATGGAACGGATGGTTACGTGCGCCTTTCAGTTGCCATCTTTGCAAGCCACTTGCGGGCAGCTCAAAAGTAGGCACTTCATTGTCATACTTCGAACCGTTGATGGTCCTGGCGCCCATGTTGACAGACTCCGTGTTGTCAACGGTTTCCCCTCGCAAATCACGAAGGTAATCGGGGCGAATGGCCGACCATACGGTGCCCTGGGGTTCAAGGCTTGTATCATAGGGTGACGGACCCGGATCGCTGTTACCGGCCACCGTGATGCTTGCCACCTGTGTGTTACCGACAGAAATGCTCGAGTTAGCTGTGCATCTCACGGCCAGGTCAGCACGGGATGCGCCGGTAATTTTTATAGAATTATTACCGAGCACCAAGGGTGCTTCTGTCCGCCAGACCCCATCCCTTGCCATCAGGGCAACTTCACAAGCTGAACCAATACTGACGGTATCAGGGATCGCATCACGATCGGCAAGTAAAATTCTGAAGTGTTCCCAGGTACCAGGCGGCATGGTCAAATTACCATTAACCCGCCCATTGACGGTCCACGTCGGTGACAAGGTACCGCTAATCAGTGTGTCACCGCCGGTGCCGGCAGCATCAGGATCCAGAAAACCGATCACGAGTGGCCGTTCAGTCATTGAAGCAACGCTGGCAGGAATACCATCTGCGCCGTCATCAATAACGATCAGGCCGAAGGCGCCACCTGAAACCTGCAGGAATGTAGAACCATGATGATGGGCGTGGTACCAAAAGGTGCCGCCCATGTGATCTGCAAGCATGTCATAAACAAAATCACCACCAGCACCACCTTCAAAACTGCGGGTTACGTCATCCCCGGGGGACTCACCGGATATATGCAGGCCATGGGTGTGCAGATTACTGATATTCGGGTCTTTGAAAACGTTGTGTGCCGCCACCGGGGCTTCATAGGGAAGTTTGTTTCTGAATTTGAGTACGTATTTTTCACCCGGCGTCATATGTATGGTTGGCCCTGGTATCGAATCACAACCGCCCGGTTGCCCATAAACGCGCGTGGTGATGGACTCGCCGCCTATGACAAGGCTGGCCTCCCTGATTTCCATGGTCCCGCTGTAATGGTCACCTTCCCAGGTCCAGTTGAACAGCTCAGGATCAGTGATTTCATTACTTCCCGCGCATTGGGCTGCAAAAGAAGTGGAAGGGAGTAGTAGCGCAATAAGTAGCAACAAGTTGGTAATAGTTTTCATACTGAAGGAGACCCCCAATTATTTTCAATGTTTGGCTTCTTATGTTCCCTGCCAATGATTGAAATAAAAATTGAAAATTCTTCCATGAATGATCGCTTACTGACAAATATAGGACAATTTTATTGAAATTGCAGAGATTTGGGCAAATCGGGAGTGTGCCCACTGTGTATTTCAAGTCCGAAAACGTGAAAAGGGGGTCGGAAAGGGGTTAACCCACGATGTTGCTAAGCGCATGGTGCTGGATGGCCTGAAGACGCCCTGGGAAATTAACTCGTGAGGAGTTGAACCTGGTAATGTGAAAAATCTATCTTTTCCCTCAGATTCTCAAGCTTTGAGAATTCATTCGTGCATGATGTAAACCAGCAAGACGGATCAGCTGCAAAAGTCGTTTCCCCCCTCGCGGTAAACAACAGGGGGAAACGCACCAACATAATCGTTTCCGATATCGGTTCGGACGATCTTAATAAAACAGGAGCGAGGAAATGAGAAAAATCTTCATGATCGCAATTTTGAGCCTGCTATGGGCATCCAGTTGCCTGGCTGATGACACCTATCTGGGCAAACTAAGTGCCAATCCATACGGGGCCGATTCAACATCCAATCCATATGGAACCCATGGCTCAGAGTATTCAAGCGACAGCATCAACAACCAATACGGCGAGTATGGATCGCAGTATTCCAACAAAAGCGCTACCAACCCATACGCAACCGATGCGCCAAAACTGTACGACAGCGATGGCAATTACCGGGGCCGTCTGAGCACCAATCCCTATGATCCGGATTCCACCTCGAATCCCTATGGCCGGTATGGTTCGGAATACAGTCCCGATTCCATCAACAATGAATACGGCGCCGGTAGCCCATACAAGGCTGATAGTCCGAATAACCCCTATGGTCAGGGTATGACTATCTTGGGGGATGATAAGGACTGAATTTTGCGGATAATAAAGCCGCGAATGCACAGAAATATAGCTGCTTCTGATATAATGTAAGTTCAGCGCCGATTTGATTTTCAGCTTGCGGGCGCTCTAAAAATGCAGCTAAAGCGTGGGAATAATGAAACCCGCTTTTGCATTAGCTAGGCGGGTTTATTTTTATGTTCAGGAGAAGGTGAGACCGTGTAACGGTCGAGAGGCTAGCCTGGGCCGGTGCGCCACTCGCGGCCCTGGGTATAAGAGCATTGTTTGACCTGCTGGTTGAGGACATGATCCGCCTGGTGTTGGATAAGGCGAACGGGCCCCTGTGGAAAGAGTGTTACAGGTTACAGGTGCAACAGTATTTACCCGGTTCGGATGATACAGATGGGACTGTGGCAGTTGATTCCGAAGAGGCTGTTGTAATCCACTAGGTGATGGAAGAGGGCAGCGGTGGTTGCCGTTGTCCTCTTCTTGGACACAGCTCATCAGGAAAATTGCTGGTGGTATCACATACCAAGAGAGATGATAGAATCAAAATCATCAGTGTACGCCGAGCAACAAATCAGGAACGTGACCAATACGAGCAAAGTAAGTCATGAAAAAAGAGTATGATTTCAGTAAAGGTGTAAAGGGAAAATACTCTGAGCGATTCCAAAAAGGCTCCCAGAACAAAATGAAAATATACTTCGCCCACGGTAAAGAAAGCAGCCCCTGGGGCAGCAAGATCAAACGGCTTGCCGGTATTGCCGAAAGCCTCGGCTGTGCGTTTGAGAGTGTCGATTACACAGATTTGCGTGACTCGGCCGATTTGCGTGTTGAGCGGCTGGTGAATATTTTAAAAGGCGAGACCGGGCGTTTTATCCTGGTGGGGTCAAGCATGGGTGGTTACGTGTCGCTGGTGGCTTCCGGGAAGGTTGAAACGCAAGCCATGTTCCTCTTGGCCCCGGCGCTGTACATGGGCGATGATTATCAACATCAAAACTATCCCCACAAGACCCAACATATCGAAATTGTGCACGGCTGGTCTGACGATATCATTCCACCGGAGAACTCTATCCGCTTTGCAAAGGGCGCAGACTGCACCCTGCACCTGATCAGCGGCGATCACGTTTTGCATAGCTCAATTGAAACGGTTGAGGTGTTGTTTGAAGAGTTTCTGAAGAAAGTATTGGCGGGGTAAACCTCAGCGTCAATCTCCAAAAAAGGGGCCCCTTTTTTGGCCTCGCCAGCGCAAAGCTCGCACACTGAAATACCGTGCAATAAGCCATGTAGCGCTGGCCGGCATTGTCCTTGTGAATAAGGCACAAGCCAGAAAATTGTGTTTTAATAATTGGTTCTGATAATCCCAGAGGAGGCTAGGAAATGATCCGAATCGATCGTTTTTTCTTTACAATTTTATTGTTCATCGCGGCCACTACAGCTACCGCGCAATTCACACCCGCAAAAGACTCATTAAATGACCTGTACCCTGGCAAGGCTTACTCGCCTTATGCCGACCGCAGTTTTCCCGACCAGGTTTACTGGGGTGACACCCACCTGCATACCGGATTGTCGATGGATGCAGGTCTGTTTGGTGCTCGTCTCGGCCTTGATGATGCCTACCGTTTTGCCCGTGGTGAGCAGGTGATGGCCTCCAGTGGTCAGCCGGCAAAGCTTGGCCGTCCGCTTGACTGGCTGGTAATTGCCGACCACTCCGATGGTATGGGGTTTTTTAGTGATATGGCGGCCGGTGCGCCGGACATTATCAAGTTCGAGCAGGGCAAGCGCTGGTATGACGGTCTGCAGAAGGGCGGTGATGCCTCGGTTGCGGCTGCTCTGGATCTGATTACGACCTTTTCACAGGGCGATATCAATCCGGAAATGATGGCTGAATACTCACCGGGCGGAAAAATTTATAAATCAATCTGGGAGAAGGTGGTTGATGCCGCAGAGCGCTTCAACGATCCCGGTTCATTCACCACGTTTATTGGTTTCGAATGGACCTCGCTATACAAGGGTAACAACCTGCACCGTAACGCGATCTTCCGTGATAATGGTGACAAGGCCGGTCAGGTCGTGCCTTACACTACCCAGGCTCCGGTTGGTTCGATCGATCCACTTGATTTTTATGCTTATCTCGAGGCCTACGAGGCCAAAACCGGGGGCTCGGTCCTGGCCTTGGCGCATAACGGCAACCTGTCAAACGGCATCATGTTCCCGGTTGACAAGCAGTTCACCGGTAAGAAAGTCGACAAGAATTATGTAGAAAAACGTGCCCGCTGGGAGCCGATGTACGAGATTACCCAGATCAAGGGTGATGGTGAGACGCATCCGTTATTGTCACCGGATGACGCATTTGCCGATTATGAGACCTGGGACGCTGGCAACCTGGACCTGAGTGCGTCTAAGACAGACAGCATGCTGCAATATGAGTATGCCCGCGAAGCGTTGAAGAACGGTCTGTTGCTTGAGAAGAAATTCGGCACCAACCCCTACAAGTTCGGGTTGATCGGCTCTACCGACAGTCATACCGCGCTATCCACCGCCGAGGAGGAAAACTTCTTCGGTAAAGCCACCAATGTTGAGCCTTCACCCACACGTATGGGACACCCCTTCACCAAAACTGAAAACGGTGTCTTCGAGGGTTATGAATTGGTCGCCTCCGGCTACACGGGTGTCTGGGCCAAAGAAAATACCCGCACCGCGATCTGGGATGCGATGAAGCGCAAGGAAGTGTACGGCACCACCGGCCCGCGTATCGCC
>Ga0316191_10000359_pt1 | contig 29202 bp, 32 predicted proteins | sample Eddworburr2cm_MG_FD_204928 | JGI IMG/M metagenome (GOLD analysis project Ga0316191, IMG submission 204928) | Coastal sediment microbial communities from Maine, United States - Eddy worm burrow 2 cm | ecosystem: Environmental > Aquatic > Marine > Coastal > Sediment | place: USA: Maine...
AACGCCGTTTCACCGCAGATGCAGTCACGAAGGCTGCACCCCGACCCGTGAAGTGTAGACCCGCGCGCGCCTGATCGTGCTGCAGCACGGAGACGCCTACTCCTTCACTCTCCCCACGAATTGTTCTTTGAGATGGTAGCGGGGGCAGGATTTGAACCTGCGACCTTTGGGTTATGAGCCCAACGAGCTACCGGACTGCTCCACCCCGCGTCAATGTGTTTTCAAATCCGCCGAATCGATCTATCAGATGCGCTCGATTCGGCTTGGCGGATTATAGCAGATCGAACTTACCGCTCAAGACACCCGATCCGACACCGGCTGTGGGAGGGCCGATGGCCCGAGGAACCCATGCCTACGGCGAGGTCTCCCCCGCCCCACCATCGTCGTCTTCCTCTCCCTGGCCCCGCGCCAGCGTGCTACTCTCCCGCGGCAGCAGGAACTGAACCTCGCCCTTCCTTCCGAAACCCAGCTCTTCCCGGGCAATTCGCTCCAGCGCCGTCGGATCCTCCTGGAGCGCTCGGACCTCGACCTTCAGGTTCCGCACGACCTCGAGCTGCTTGTCCACGTCGTGCTGCAGCATCCGGAGCTCGGCCCGGCTCCGCCTCACGTCGAAGTAGCCTCGCTCCCCGACCAGCAGCGCGAGCAGCCCCCCGACAAAGATGACCGAGATGACGAAGACCATCACACGGTGACGGAGCCGTTCCCGGCGCTCGATCTCCGGATCCGGTAGGCCCGTCTTCGGCATGGCGTCCGCCGGGCGGGCGTCTCCCCGGATCTCTTCGGCCGGTTCCGGCAGCACAACCGTCACGCGTCTTCGAGACCACAGGCGTCGGCCCACGTTCACCTCGGCGAGAACGACCTTCGGTCTAGCCTTCGAACCTCGGGAAGGCGGAGATGCCGGGATACACCGCATCGTCCCCGAGCTCTTCCTCGATCCGCAGGAGCTGGTTGTACTTGGCCGTGCGCTCGCCGCGGCAAGGCGCGCCGGTTTTGATCTGACCCAGGTTCAGCGCCACGACCAGGTCCGCGATGATGGCGTCCTCGGTCTCTCCCGAGCGGTGGGATACCACGCAGGTATAGCCGCTTCGCGTCGCGAGCCAGATACAGTCCAGGGTCTCGGTCACGGTGCCGATCTGGTTGAGCTTGATCAGGATGCTGTTGGCGACGTCCTTCTCGATCCCCTCGGCCAGGATCGCCGGGTTGGTCACGAAGACGTCGTCGCCCACGATCTGGATCTGCTCGTCCAGCTCGTCGGTCATCATTTTCCATCCGGTCCAGTCACCCTCGGCCATGCCGTCCTCGATCGATACGATCGGGTAGCGCTTGACCCACGAGGCGTACATCTTGACCATCTCCTCGCGAGTCTTCACGGGCTTGCGCTTGTCGGCGGCGAGCCGGTACTTGCCTTTCGTGTACAGCTCCGATGCCGCAACGTCCAGCGCCAGCACGACGTCGCTGCCCGGCTTGTGGCCGGCCTTGACGATCCCTTCCATCAGGGCCTCGAGCGCTTCCTCGTTGCTTTTGAGGTTCGGCGCGAAACCTCCCTCGTCACCCACCGCGGTCGAGAGGCCACGTTTCTTCAACACACCTTTGAGCGCGTGGTAACACTCGGCCCCCATGCGCAACGCCTCGGCGAAGCTGTCGGCCCCGACCGGGACGACCATGAACTCCTGAACGTCGACGTTGTTGTCGGCGTGCGCGCCGCCGTTCAGGACGTTCATCATCGGCACGGGCAGAACCTTGGTGTTGACGCCTCCCAGGTAACGATAGAGAGGCTGGCCCAGACTTTCCGCCGCGGCCTTGGCCACCGCCATGGAGACTCCGAGCATGGCGTTCGCGCCCAGCTTGCGTTTGTTGCCCGTGCCGTCGAGCTCGATCAGCGCGTTGTCGATGAACACCTGATTGTAGACCTCGAGGCCGGCCAGCGCTGGATTGATCAGGCGATCGATGTTGCGCAACACCTTCTGCACGCCCTTGCCGCCGTAACGCTTCGGGTCCTTGTCACGAAGCTCCAGCGCCTCGCGCGTGCCGGTGGACGCCCCCGACGGAACGGCCGCGCGCCCCATCACACCGCTCTCGAGGATGACGTCGACCTCGACGGTAGGATTACCTCGGGAGTCCAGGATCTCTCGTGCCACGATCTCGTGGATCAATCCCGTATCTCTTTCCTGCGCCATGGATATGTGGACTCCTTCCTGATGTATGGCCGACTCGCCGGCTGCGGAGAGCAGCCGACCGGCTCTCGACTATACCGCAACACCTACCGGGGGCCAAACCCCTATGAATCAAGGAGATCCTTTTTTTGGGGACCGTGGTACAATCCGCCGGTCCCAAGCAGGAGGGCGCCCATGGCCGAGACCCAGCTCGTCGTCGTGCTGACCACCGCCGGCTCCGAAGAGCAGGCCAGCAACCTCGCCCAGGAGCTGGTGGAGCGACGTCTGGCGGCCTGCGTCAACATCGTGACCCAGGTCTGCTCGGTCTACCGCTGGAAGGGAAAAGTCTGGCAAGACGAGGAAAAATTGCTGATCGTGAAGACCGCGGCGCACCTTTTCCCCGCCGTCCGGGACGCCATCCGGGAGCTCCACACCTACGAGTTGCCCGAGGTCATCATGATGCCGATCCAGGACCCGGATCCCGAGATCCTGGAGTGGCTCGAGAGTTGCCTGAAGCCCGAGGAGGCCCCGCGACCCGGCCCGACCGCGGTCAAGGACCCCGAAGAGAGCTGAACCGCCGCCCCTGCCCCCGCTAGACCGCCCTCATCCCGCGGTCGAGGTCGGCGATGATGTCCTCGACGTCCTCGATTCCCACCGAGATCCGAACCAGCCCGTCGGTCACACCGATCTTCTCGCGGTCTTTCTTGGGCACCGAGGCGTGGGTCATGGTGGCCGGATGGGAGATCAGGGTCTCGACCCCCCCGAGGCTCTCGGCCAGCGCGCACAGCCGTACCTTTCCGAGGAGCTTCCGCGCCTTGGCGTAGGTGCCCAGCTCGAACGACACCATGCCCCCGAAGCCGCTCATCTGGCGCCTCGCAAGCGCTCGTTGCGGGTGGCTCGGAAGGCCCGGGTAGTTGACGTGCTTCACCTTGGGGTGCGCGTCGAGCCACCTGGCGACGCGACGTCCGCCGGCATCGTGCCGCTCCATGCGTAGCGCCAGCGTCTTGATCCCACGAAGCGTGAGGAACGAGTCGAACGGGGACAGGATCGCGCCCACGCTGTTCTGCAGGAACGCAATGCGCTCGGCGTGCTCCTTGCGGGTCGTGATCACGCAGCCGCCGACGCTGTCGCTGTGGCCGTTGAGGTACTTGGTGGTGGAGTGCACGACGATGTCGGCGCCCATATCCAGGGGCTTCTGGAAGTAAGGGCTCATGAAAGTATTGTCGACCACCAGGACGAGGTCGTGCCGTCGTGCGATCTTCGCGGCGCCCGCCAGGTCGGTCAGGCCCAGTACCGGGTTGGTGGGGGTTTCGACGAACAGCATGCGCGTGGCGCTACCGATCGCCGCCTCGGTGGCGCGCAGGTCGGAGGTATCGACCCACGTGAAGTCGAGACCGAACGTCCGGAGCACGCCCTCGAACAGGCGGTAGGTCCCGCCGTAGACGTTGTGGGAGACCACGACGTGATCGCCCTTCTTCAGAAGATGAAGAACCGCGTTGATCGCCGACATGCCCGAGGCGAAGCACCTTGCCTCGAGTCCCCCTTCCAGGACGGCGAGGTTGCGTTCCAGAGCCAGGCGGGTCGGGTTGATCGTCCGGGCGTAGTCGTAGGGCCAGCCCGCGTCCAGGCCGGGCTGGAGGTAGGTCGAGGTCTGGTAGATCGGCGGCATCACCGCGCCCGTGGTCGGGTCCGGTTGCTGCCCGGCGTGGATGGTCTGCGTGGCGAAGCCGGGCCGGCGCTCAGCAGTCGGGGCCTTGCGCTTTGGCGGCTTCGCGGCCTTCTGGTCTTCGCGATTTTTCATGGGGACGGAGGATAGATGGCCGCCCCGTGGGGTGTCAATATCGAGGTCGTGGCCGAGGTATCCGGGGACAGGAAACTCAATCCCTCGTCGGGATTGAGTATCCAGTCCCCGGCATCCGATGGCTACTTCTGCTTGTGACCCTTGCCGGGGTGGTCGTCGTTCTTGTTCTTGGACTTGGACTTCGAATGTCCCGGCGGTGTGCTGTCGCCTGCATGCCGGCCGCGGTACTCGTCGGAGACCAGGGCGCGAAGGTCGCGACCGTCGGAGCGCCAGTCCATGGCGACGTTGACATCCACGTTGTAGTACTCGTGCATCACACGCACCGCAACCAGGTTCCGGACGTCCACATCCGCCAGGATGTAGTCCGACCTGGGGTCGTTCTTGTGCTTTTTCCAGTAGCCGTAGGCATGCCCGTAGGGAGGGCCGGGGTCGCGGGGCACGGGAACGAACCAGACATCGGCCGGTACGCCGAGACGGATGCCGATCTCCCACCACGTTCGCCCCTCCTCTCTCAGTCGGAAGATCGAGCTCAGCGAGATACCGGAGTGCCGTGCGATGAACAATGCCACCGCCAGGTCGTCAGGGTGATCGTATCGGCGACCCCAACGTTCGACAACCTCGCGATCGCGGCTGAAGTACCGTGACGAGATCGCGAAGAACAGATCGGTATCGTCGTCGATTTGAACGTTGGCGCCGAAGTCGACATCGAACCCTGCGTCGGCTGGGGTCCCGAGGGCCAGCGCGGCGAGGAACGCAGCGCAGAAGACGAGTTTCTGAATGGACCGGTCCTTCATCGCATACCCTCCGTGTCGCAGCCCCCCGACTGCTTCTCGGATCGAATCTAGGTCGAGGAGGCGGGGGCGCAAGCACGACGGGAATCCGGGCTCATTTGACCCGTTTTCGCTCGACGTCTACTCTCGGCCCATGCGAGTTCTCGGTGTGGGAGGATGCTGCTCGGGCGTTGGCAAGACCACGCTTATCTGCCGGTTGCTCGAGGTCCTCAGCGGATGGGGCGCTCTCAAGGTCAGCCCCGCGCATCGAGACCCGGCCTCGCGCTCCGCTGCATCCCTGATCGATCACGGACTCCAGGGCACCTATCGCATCGACACCGACCCCGGCGAGCCGGGCAGCGACACGGGACGTTTTCGTGGGGCGGGAGCCGCCCGCGTCGCGTGGCTGCGCAGCACCCCGGAGCGACTCGGCTTCGCGCTAGACGAGGCGCTCGCGGGGTTCACCGGAATGCCCGGTGTGGTGGTCGAGGGGAACGCCCCGGCCCGCGAGCGGCCCCCCGCGGCCTTGTTGATGGTGGCGCGGGTCGGTCAGCGCGAGGTCAAGCCTTCGGCGCGGCCCCTGCTCGCGCAGGCAGACTGGATCGTGCTGAACCGCGGCCAGGGTGAGACGGTCGCGCTCGACGGCAAGACCGCGTCCGAGATCGAGCGTGAGCTGGGAGCGAGTCCGCGATTCGTGATCGACGCGGCCGCACCGGACGATCCGGGTACGGCCGAGTTCCTCGAGGCGATCAGAGCTTGGGCTCGACGCTGATCGTGAACTTCGTCGCCTTGAAGACCTCGCTGTTGACGTTCGTGAACTCGAGCGTGTACTCGGCCTTCCTCTCCGGCTTGAGCGGAAAGGTCGTACCGTGGGTCGCAACACCGAGCAGTCGGTCGTTGTCATCGAACAACGCGATGACGATCCCGAACTTCTTGGCCACCTGACCGAAGTTGGAGATGGCAACGTCCACCTTCAAGAGACCGGTCTTCCAGAACCCCTTACCCACGCTCGACGGTGGCTTGAACAGCACGCTGTCGAGTTTGAGCCCGTCGCCCAGATCGACGTCCGTCGTGAGCTTGACCGCGGGCTTGTACTCGTATTGTTTGGACGTGAGCGCGGCGTCGACCGCGGGCACCGTCATCGCGAGAGCCGTGGCGGCCACGACCATCAGCGCTACCTGGCGTCGCATGATTTCCTCCACTCCTGTTCGGGGATAACGCACTAGACCACAGCCCGTCGCCGCGGTCAACTCAGCTCCGCCGCGAGGACCGCGCGCCGCGTTTCCAGGTCCCCGAGCGGCCCCCGCGCTTCTCCACGAGGCCGATCGCGCCGATGGTGATGCCTCGATCCACCGCCTTGGCCATGTCGTAAAGGGCCAGGCACGCGGCCGAGACCGCCACGAGGGCTTCCATCTCGACGCCCGTGGTCCATCGCGCCGTGGCCGTGGCCGTCACCTCGGCGGTGCGCTCGGCGTCGTCGAGGTTGATCTCGATCTCGAGGTGGTCCAGGGGGACCTGGTGACACAGCGGGATCCACTCGGGCGTGCGCTTGGCCGCCTGGAGACCGGCGATGCGAGCCACGGCCAGCGCGTCGCCTTTGGCAAGGCGGTTCTCCTTGAGACGTCGGTACGCGGTGGCGTTGAAGCTCACCGTCCCAGTCGCGACGGCGGTACGCCGAGTGGGGCGTTTGGAGCCCACGTCGACCATGCGGGCACGCCCGCGCTCGTCGGTGTGGGTGAGACGTTTCATGCCGGCCTGCTTCCTGTTGCGCGCGGACCCTCGTGTGCGATACCGTTCGGCGACCCACCGGAGGATACACGAAATGAGCGATGTACTGGCAGGGCTCGAGCCTCGTTCGCTATGGGGCCACTTTTCCGAAATGACCGGCGTCCCCCGTCCCTCGAAGCACGAGGAACGTGTGGTGGCGTGGGCGCGATCCGTGGCCGAAAAACACGGCTTCGAGGTGCGCACCGACGAGATCGGCAATCTCGTGGTCGTCGTGCCGGCCACCCCGGGACGCGAGAGCGCTCCCGTCATCATCTTGCAGGGCCACCTGGACATGGTCTGCGAGAAGAACAACGACGTCGAGCACGATTTCATGAACGACCCGATCCGTCCGAGGATCGATGGCGACTGGGTCTATGCCACCGGGACGACACTCGGTGCCGACAACGGCATCGGCGTCGCGGCCGGGCTGGCGGCCGCGACCGACCCCGACGTCGTCCACGGCCCCCTCGAGCTGCTCTTTACCCTTGACGAGGAAACGGGCCTGACCGGCGCCCAGCGACTGGACGGCTCTTTGCTCCAGGGCCGCACGATGCTGAACCTCGACTCCGAAGAGGATGGCGTGATCTTCGCGGGGTGCGCCGGCGGCGCCGACACCCATCTGATGTTGACCCCGAAGACGAACGCAGCGCCCTCCGGCACCACGGCCCATGCGGTGGAGGTCGGCGGTCTGCGGGGCGGCCACTCGGGCCTGAACATCCACGAGAACCGCGGCAACGCCATCAAGATCCTGGTGCGACTGCTCGATCGCTTGGCCGCCTCCGGGGTCGCCTACGACCTCGCCACTCTCGGGGGCGGCTCCGCGCACAATGCCATCCCACGCGAGGCGCGGGCGGTGATCCACCTGCCGGACGGCGGCGACGCCAAGCTCGACAAGGTCCTCGGGCCTTTCAAGGAAGACATTCGAGCCGAGCTGAAGGGCATCGACGAGGGTATCGAGATCCGGGTGACGCCCGCGGACGGGGGAAGCGATGTGATGGTCGCGGCCGACCGCGATCGGCTGATCGCGCTCCTGATGGCGCTTCCCCACGGCGTCCTCGGCATGAGCCAGGAGCTTCCCGGGCTCGTCGAGACCTCCAACAACCTCGCGACGGTCGGTGCCGACAACGGCCGGATCAAGATCATCGTCAGCAGTCGCAGCAGCATCGGCCCGATCCAGGAGGGGCTGTTGGCCTCGATCCGGGCGGTGGGAAACCTGGCCGGCTCCGAGGTCCAGACCCACGACGGCTACCCCGGCTGGAAGCCGAACATGGCCTCACCGGTGCTCGGGGTCGTTCGGGAGGTCTACGGCGAGCTGTGGGACCGCGAGCCTGAAGTCACCGCGATCCATGCGGGCCTCGAGTGCGGCCTGCTCGGCGAAAAGGTCCCCGGTCTCGACATGGTCTCGTTCGGTCCGCAGATCGAGGGCGCCCACTCGCCGGAGGAGCGCATTCAGATCTCGTCGGTGGCGCGATTCTGGGAGGCCTTGAAGAAGACGCTCGATCGCCTGTCGTCATAGCGAGTCGAGGTCGGCCCGGGTGTTCAGGTTGATCAGGGCGGCGTCGGGGTCCTGACCGGGGAGATCCGTCGGATCCAGGCGCCGAACTCGCGCCTCGGCCAGCAACGATCGAACCTTGTACAGCCCGATCTCGAGGGCCGTTCGGACCGGCTCTTCCATCGAGCGGCGCCACAGGCCGACCAACGGGTGGTCGCGCCCGCGTCCGTCGGTGACAATGACCATCTCGTCGTCGGGCGTCGCGACCCGCAGGATCGCCTCGAGCATCTCCGTATCGACCCGCGGGTAGTCGCAGGCCAGAACCAGAAGGTCGGCGCTGCCGGTCGCCCCGAACGCCGCGGCGATCCCGGCCAGCGGCCCTCGTCCCGCGGGCTCCGGATCCCGGATGACCGAGTAGTCCGGCGCGGGGTTCTCTCCACCGGGTGCCACGCTGATGACCACGGTGCCGCACAACGGACCGAGCGCGAGCGCGGCGTGCTCGGCGAGCGACACGCCGTCATCGACCGCGAGGTCGCCCTTCGCACGGCCCATTCGCCGTCCCTCACCTCCGGCCAGAACCACGCCTACCAGTTGCGCCATGACGCAATCCTACGAGGTCGGCTCTCTTCTTTCCAGTTTTCGGCACGGTCGGTCTCGTTCTCTATAATCGCGGGATGAGCGAGCGGTTGATCTTGTTTGCCAAGCGTCCGCGGCTGGGGGCCGTCAAGACGCGGCTCGTGCCGCCGCTGTCGGCCGAGCAGGCCCTGGCGCTCTACGAAGCGTTCCTGGAGGACCAGATTCGATTCGTGCGCTCGCTTGCGGGGCCCGGCCGCGAGATCGAGCTCTCGACCGACAAGACCTGGGCCCCGGAAGGCAAGCTCGCCGCGGCCGCCGGAGAGATGACACTCACCGAGCAGGGCACCGGCGACCTGGGCGATCGGCTCCACCGGGCCTTCGTCCGATCACGGGCGGGCGGCGCCGAGCGAACGGTGATCGTGGGGGCCGATGCTCCCACCCTGCCCCCGGACCGCGTGGAAGAGGCGTTCCGGGAACTCGCTACGGGTGCGGCGGCGGTCGTCTCCCCCGCCGACGACGGAGGCTACGTCCTGATCGGCCTGGCCGACCCTTCTCCCGCGCTGTTCGATGAGATTCCGTGGGGTGGCTCCGAGGTCATGGAGACCACCCGCCGCCGCGCTGAGGTCGAGGGAATCGCGCTGGTCGAGATCGCCCCGTGGTACGACGTCGACGAGTCCGAGAGCCTGGGTCGCCTCGAGCGTGAGATCGAAACCCCAGCGGGGCTCTGCCGCGCTCCGGCAACCGCTCGAGCTCTCGGCGCTCCTCCCCTGTCGAGGACCACCGCAGAGAACGGGTAGACGCTGGATCGCGGGCCGTGGTATAGTCCCGCTCCGCAGTGCCGCACGGCATTCCTGCCAGACACGCCGCGGCGTTGGATACTTGCCCAGGAAGATGTTGCTCCACCTAGATCCAGATCGTCCGGGTTCGTCGTCTGCGTTTCCCGTGCGCGCGACGCTACCTGACGCCTGAAACCTCACCGCACCCGAGGTGGAGGGAGGACCCCATGCCTGAAGGACGCTCACGTGGTCGTCGCGGCTCCGGCGATCGCAACAAAGAAAGCCGACGACGCAACGCTCCCAACGCGGCCACCCAAGAAGAAGCCCCGCCGACCGAAACCGACGACGGCGGCGACGTCGCCGTGGCCGAGAGGGGGGTCGATCTGAACTCCCTCTACAAGATGACCAACCAGAATCTGGTGCAGGCCGCCAAGAAGCTGAGCGTCACCGGCGCCGCCTCGATGCGCAAGCAGGACCTGATCTTCGAGATCATGAAGGCCCAGTCCGAGCAGAGCGGCCTGGTCTTCGCCGAGGGCGTCCTGCAGGTCCTTCAGGATGGCTACGGCTTTCTGCGCCATCCCGACTACAACTACCTTCCCGGGCCCGACGACATCTACGTCTCACCCTCTCAGATCAAGCGGTTCGGCCTGATCACCGGCGACACGGTCTCCGGACAGGTGCGTCCTCCCAAGGAAGACGAAAACTACTTCGCCCTGATCAAGGTCCTGGCCGTCAACTTCGACGACCCGGAGCGGATCCGGGACCGCATCTTCTTCGACAACCTCACGCCCCTGTACCCCGAGGAGCACCTCTGTCTCGAGACCGATCCCGAGAATCTCTCCGGCCGGATCATGGACCTGCTGACCCCCATCGGGAAGGGCCAGCGCGGCCTGATCGTATCGCCGCCGCGCACCGGCAAGACGATGCTCCTGCAATCGATCGCCAACTCGGTGGCCAAGAACCATCCCGAGGTCTTCCTGATCGTTCTCCTGATCGACGAGCGCCCGGAAGAGGTGACCGACATGCAGCGCTCGGTCAACGGCGAGGTCGTGGCCTCGACCTTCGACGAGCCGGCGCAGCAGCACGTCCACGTCGCCGAGATGGTCATCGAGAAGGCCAAGCGACTCGTCGAGCACAAGAAAGACGTCGTCATCCTGCTCGACAGCATCACTCGGCTGGCGCGCGCCTACAACACCGTGCAGCCGCCCTCCGGCAAGGTCCTGTCGGGCGGTATCGACGCCAACGCGCTCCAGCGGCCCAAACGCTTCTTCGGGGCCGCCCGCAACCTCGAAGACGGCGGCTCGCTGACGATCTGCGCCACCGCCTTGATCGACACCGGCTCGCGCATGGACGACGTCATCTTTGAAGAGTTCAAGGGCACCGGCAACATGGAGCTGCACCTTGATCGTAAGCTGGTCGACCGCCGCGTCTTCCCGGCGATCGACATCGAGCGCTCCGGCACCCGCAAGGAAGAGCTGTTGATGAGCAAAGACCAGCTCAACAAGGTGTGGATCCTACGGAAGATCCTCAACCAGATGTCGGCCGTCGAGGCGATGGAGCTGCTCATCGACAAGATGACGAAGACGAAGTCCAACGAGGACTTCATGATGATGATGCAGGCTCCCGGCGCCAAATAGACGCTTCTAGCCGATTCTGGCCAGCTCGAGGCGCTGTTTCCACGCGGGGCGGAGCGACTCGAGGATCTCTCGGGCCCGTTCGCGTCCTCCCGGCTCCGCCGCCAGACCCTGGGCTTCGGTGCGGGCCGCGTCCAGAAGCCGCGGGTCTCCCAGGATCACCTCGAGGAACTGCAGGTCGGTCAGGCCGTGCTGCTGGGTTCCGAAGACCACCCCCGGGCCGCGGAGCTGCAGGTCTTTCTCGGCAATCTTGAAACCGTCACTGGTCTCTTCCATGACCCGCAGGCGATCGAACGCCTGGGTGCCGGCCCCTCCCTCCCCCACCATGAGGACGCAAAACGAGCGCTCCGAGCCCCGCCCGACCCTGCCGCGAAGCTGGTGAAGCTGGGAGAGGCCGAAACGCTCCGCGTGCTCGACGACCATCACGGTGGCGTTGGGGACGTCGACGCCGACCTCGATCACCGTGGTGGCGACCAGAATCTGGACTTCCCCCGCCGCGAAGCTCTGCATCACGGCGTCCTTCTCGGCCCCCTTCATCCGACCGTGGACGAGCCCGACGCGAAGAGCGGGAAAGACCTCGGTGCGAAGTTGCTCCGCGAGGCTGGTTGCCGCCTTGAGGTCGCTCTTCGCGGTCTCCTCGACGAGCGGGACCACCACGTAGACCTGCCGCCCCTTCACCACCTCTTGCTCGACGCCGGAATAGACCTTGGCGCGCTGCTTCTCCCGCCGGACCACCGTCCTGATCGGCACGCGTCCCGGAGGAAGCTCGTCGATGATCGACAGGTCGAGGTCGCCGTAGAGCGTCAGGGCGAGCGAGCGAGGGATCGGCGTGGCCGTCATCACCAGGAGATCCGGCCTCGGCCCCTTGGCCACCAGGGCGGCGCGCTGCAGCACGCCGAAACGGTGCTGCTCGTCAACCACCACGAGGCCGAGCCGTCGGAACTCCACCCCGGGCTCAAACAGCGCGTGGGTGCCCACGATCAGCTGGATCTCTCCGGAGGCCAGCCCTTCCAGAACCCGCCGCCGGTCGGCCGCCCGGGAGGATCCCGTCAGGATCGCCACCCGGTAATCGGCGCCCTTGTCCGCGAGAAGCCGTTCGATATTCCTGAAGTGCTGCTCGGCCAGGATCTCGGTCGGGGCCATCAGTGCGCCCTGGTAGCCGTTTTCAACCGCCACCAGCAGCGTCAAGAGCGCCACGATCGTCTTGCCGGAACCGACGTCGCCCTGCAATAAGCGGTTCATCGAGTGCGACGAGCGAAGATCGTCGCCGATCTCCCGCAGCACGCGCTGTTGCGCACCGGTGAGCTTGAACGGGAGCAGGCCTCCCAGGCGGGTCCTGAGCGCATCGGTCAGCTCGTACGCGATCCCCCGTTCCTCGGATCGCACGGCGTGGCGGCGGAGGACCAGCGCGAGCTGCAGCAGGAAGATCTCCTCGAACGCCAGGCTTCGTTGTGCCTCGGTGCGCCGATCTTGAAGCTCGTCGAGCCGGGCATCGACCGGGGGGAAGTGGGTGCGGCGTAGCGCCTCCAGACGATCGGGGAGCTTCCTCCGACGCGCGATCTCCACCGGCACCGGCTCGGGAAGGCTCCCCGGCGCCAGCGAGGACAGCGCCCGGTGCATCAGGGTCCGCTGCACCCGCGACGACAGCTCTGCGAGCTTGCGGTAGACCGGGACGATCCGGCCCGTGTGGATCCCCTCGGCATCGTCGTCGTCGAGAAGCTCGTAGTCGGGGTTCTCGAGGAGTAACCCTCTTTCGTAGCGGTCCTCGGTGGGTCGGCCGAAGATCACGGCGCGACGGCCCTCGACGAACAGCCGCTCGAGGTAGGGCTGGTTGTACCACACCGCACGCACCTGCCCCGTCGCATCTCTCAGGTGGGCTTCGAACAATGTGAAGCCTGGACGGCGGGTGGGAATCACGCGACTCGACGCGACCCGGACGTCGAGGGTCGTCTCGGGCCCGTCCACGACCAGGTCGGCGACCCGTGCGAAGCTCCGTCGGTCCTCGTATCGAAACGGGAAGACGTAGAGCAGGTCCTCGACGGTGTGCAAGCCGTCGGCCGCGAGCTTCTCGGCTCGCCGCGGCCCGACTCCCTTGAGGAACCGCAGCGCGGTGTCCGAGGTCAATGCGGTCGTCACGGGAAGCGCACCGGGGATTGGATGGTAGCTGAGAGACAGTGCAAAGGGACGCCCTCGGTGGGACCTGCCGCGGGCATTATATCGGACGACTCCGCCCCGACTCATCCCACACGGCCAGCGCTACCCCCCCGACGATCAACGCGGCGCCGGCGTAGAACGACGGCGTGGGGACCTCCGCGAGGAGCAACGCCGCGTAGAGCGTGGCCAGCAGCGGCTCTCCGAGAATGGCGAGGTTCACCGTCAGCGCCCGCAGCCGCCTGACGCTCCAGTTGAGCAGGCTGTGGCCGAGCAGGTTGGGACCGGCTGCCAGCAGGATCAGCCATAGCCAGGTCAGCGCGGGATAGCCCCGCAACGACACGCCCCCGACCAGGGCCATGACGAGCAGGCTCGCGGCCGCCGAGCCGTAGATCACCGTCAAGTACCGGGCGAATCCGATACGCGCCCGCACCCGCCGGCCGATCATGAGGTAGAGCGACGCCGTCAGCGCCCCGGCCAGGGCCAGGGCATCTCCGAGCAACGCCCGAGGATCGCCCCGCCAGTCCCCTCCCGCCAGCACCACCGTCCCCGCCAGGGCCAGGGTAACGGCGGCCCACCCGCGTCCTCCCGGACTCTCGCGCAGCAACAGGGGCCCGAGGATCGCGGTGAAGACCGGCTGCGCCGAAACCAGCACCACCGACGACGCCACGGTGGTGAAGGCCAGCGAGGAGATCCAGGTCGCGAAGTGAAGGCCGAGCAGCACTCCTGCCGTGACCGCCAGGCCGTAGGTTCGGACCGACACCGGCCCGGTGCTCCGCAACCCCCAGGGCGCGATCGCCAGCGTGGCGAAGAGCATGCGGTAAAAGGCGATCCCCAGGCTCGGGGCGTCACACAGTCGTACGAGGATCGCAGCCCAGGAGACCGCCGCGACCGCGATGAGCAGGGCAAGACCGGCGGGGAATCTCTGTTGCCGGAGACCGTCGGCGGTCACTCTCCAGCCCGGAGCACGCCACGCTCGAGACAACCGCACAGTGCCGCTGCGACCTCGGCGTCGGTCCGGGCACACCCGTTCAGAATGTCGTCGACGGTGGCGCCGGCGCCGGCCAGCTCCAGCAGCTCGCGCTCGATCGTCTCGACAACGGCGCTCGCCGGGTCGAGGCTCGCGGCGGAGTCGACCTCGATCCGGATCTCGGAGGCGGGCAGCTCTCGCTGCCAGCGATGCCACTCGTCGAGGGAAACCAGACCGTCCATGATCAACCTCGCGGTCGGCGCATCGATCGTTCGCTCGTCCTCGGGACCCGGCTCGCGCGGGATCAGCCTGAACGATGCCGCGACCCACCCCAGCATACGATAGAGCGCCTTGACTCCGCTGGCGGCATCGCACTCCGCGTGAACGATTCGGCCGTGGTCCAGGACGATGCTCCCTTCGTCCGGCGGGCTCGACAGCGCGAAGATCCCGTCGGTACCGTTGAGCGAGAGGATCTGGAGCAGGTCGGGCATCGCCAGCTGCTCGATCGAGCCCGCGAGGAACGCACCGCACTCCGCACGGTCCTTTTCGATCGACCGCCGGCGCTCGATCAGGCGCTCCACCCGCGCATGAAGCTCTTCGACATCGAAGGGCTTGGTGACGTAGTCGTCGGCTCCAACGTTGAGACCTCGCAACCGCTTTCTCAGCTCGGCCTCGGAGGTGAGGAAGACGAACGGGGTCTCGGACAGCCGGCCGCGCTTCTTGACGGCCTCGAAGAACGCCCAACCGTCCATGCCGGGCATCAGGATGTCGGCAACAATGGCGTCCGGCGACACCTCGTCGAGCAGCTCGAGGGCGTCCTCGGCGCACGCCGCCTCGTAGACGACGTAGCCCCGGGAGGTGAAACCCTCACTCACGAGCTCGAGCATCAAACGGCTGTCGTCCACCACCAGGAGGCTCGCGCCACGGGTTGCGTCGAAGCGGGCCGCGGTGGCCGCCCTATCGTTCTCCGGGTCTCGTCGTCCGTCGATCACGAACCGCCGACGCCTCCGGCGAGCTACTGAATCTGCTCGATCAGTTGATAGATGGTGGGTGTCGTGTCGGGCAGCTCCTCGTGGATGATGCCCTGCTCGTAAGCCTTCTGGAGATGCTTGACGCATTCCGGGTCGAACTGGATGCCGGCGAACTTGACGATCTCTTGCATGGCGTCGGCGACGGTCACCTTGCGACGGTAGATCCGGTCGGTCGTCATGGCGTCAAAAGCGTCGCCGATGTGGATGACCCTCCCCAGCATCGAGATGTTCTCGCCCGCGAGACCGCCGGGATAGCCCGAGCCGTTCCAGTACTCGTGATGCTCCAGGATTCCCGGAATGACGTTGTCGAGTGCGGGGATGTGGGCGAGCATCTTGGCGCCGGCGGTGGTGTGCCCTTTCATGATCTCGAATTCTTCCTTACTGAGTCTGCCGGGCTTCTTCAGGATCTCGTCGGGGATCGCGATCTTCCCGACATCGTGGAGCACGGCGGACAGCAGCAACGGCTCGAGCTCCTCGAACGACATCCCGCGCTGTTGCGCCACCAGCAGCGCGATTCGCGCCACGCGCAGCGAGTGGCCGTGGGTGTAGGCATCCTTGGCGTCCACGGCTCCGGCCATCGAGACGATGATGTTGAGGAACATGGAGCGGACGTCCCGCTCCAGCCTGGCGTTCTCGATAAAGATGGCGGCCTGCGAGGCCAGCGCGTACATCAGCTTCTGATCGTTGGCCGAATACTTTCGTGTGCCCCCTTCGAGGTCGATCTCGATGCCGCCGATCAGCTGTTCCTTCGCGACCATCGGAATGAACACGGTCTTCCTGGCGTCGTCGTCGTACAGCCGGATGCCGATCGAGCCACCCGCGCTCTCGAGATCCACCAGCGGCAGCTTGTCGGAGATCCGGAAACGGTCGCCGACCTTCGGCGCGCCGTCGCCGTTGTAGCCGATCGCCCCCTTCACCTCCAGCGAGCCCACGCTGCGATCCAAAAGGAGGATCGATCCACGCCGGGCCTGCGCCGCGACGAGCGCCTGACGGAGGATGATGTCCAGGTCGTCATCGACCTTGAACGGCGACGTGATGGCCGAGCCGATGCCGAACAGCAGCTCAAGGTAGAACTGCCCGAGCCGCTTGCTACCGTCGATGTTCTCCTTGACCCGGAGGTGAGTGCGCAGACGCACGACCAGCTCCTTGGTGAAGAACGGTTTTGTCAGGTAGTCGTCGGCCCCGGCCTCGAAACCCGCCAGCTTGTCCTTGAGCTCGTTGCGGGCCGAAAGGATCAGCACGGGAATGTGACTGAGCGCCTCGTCGCCTTTCAGGATTCGACAGACCTCGTAGCCGTCGCCCTCGGGGAGCATCAGGTCCAGCAAGACGATGTCGGGGCGCTGGTCGCGGGCCAGCTCCAGTCCGCGTTCGCCGGTCTCGGCGAGATGAACCGCGAACCCTTCGGCCTCGAGCTCTTCTTTGAGGATGCTCCGGAGGACGTTGGAATCGTCTACCACCAGGACGGAATGCGGCTCGGTTGATCCGTTAGTCGACAGCATTTCCTTGACTCGTGAGAGCGGCGCGGCCTGGGCAAATCGTAGGTCCCTGGGCCGTCAAGTCAAGAAAGCGTCTTGGGGTAAGGCTTTTTGACCTTCAGCGGGACCCGGCAGAGGGATCACCTGAGGACGTAGAGCGCCACCAGGCAGGCCAGTCCCCACAGCACGAAGGTCAGCATGAGGGGAACGTCTCGGACCACGACGTCCGTGGGGCTCTCCCCTTTCCCTCGCTGATGGACCAGGTAGAGGTAACGGAAGATGCCGAACAGCACGAACGGGAGGGTGAGTCCCATGTACCGTGTCCCGAGCTTGTCGGCGACCTCCGAAGAGAAGACGTACAGCGCGTAAGCGAGCAGCGTCGAGGAGGTCACGATGGCGATCATCTGGTCCAGGAACGGGAGGGAGTACTCTCGCAGGATCGGACGGGTGCTCTCGGTCGGTGCGCTGCCCACGATCTCCTGGCGACGCTTCACGAACCCGAGGAAGAGCGCGATCAATCCGGTGCACAGAATCAGCCAGTGCGACATCTCGACGCCCAGTACCACCGCGCCACCCCACGCTCGCAGCAGGAAGCCCGCGGCTACCAGCATGACGTCCAGAATCACGACGCGCTTGAGACGCAGCGAGTAGGCGATGTTCATCAGGACGTAGGCGCTGGCCACGGTGGCGAAGCCCGTCCCCAACCACAGCGCGCCGCCGAGGCCCGCGACGGCCAGAACCGCCGAAACGGTCCCGGCGGTTGCCACGGAGACCTGACCCGAGGCGATGGGCCTGTGCCTCTTGGCGGGGTGCGCTCTGTCGGCTTCGCGGTCAAGGATGTCGTTCAGAAGATAAACGGCCGAGGAGAGCAAACAGAAGACGACAAACGCCGCCGCGGATCGCGCGATCGCCTCCGGGTCGCCGAGTTCCTGCGCGAAGACCAGCGCCGCGAGGACGAATACGTTCTTGATCCAGTGGTTGGGCCGGAGTGCCCTCCAAAGCGCGGGTCCCTTCGCGGCCACCTCGCCTCCTTCCTGTCCACAGCCCAGTGCCGACGACGGAATATAATACGCCCGCATCGGAGAGACGAGGGAGATCGAGAGTTCGATGAAAGCAACCCGCTGGCCGGTGGTGGATGTGATCATCCCGGCCCTCAACGAGCGGGCCTCCATTCCCCTGGTCCTGGCGGCGATTCCGCGGGATCGAGTGCGCGAGATCGTCGTCGTGGACAACGGCTCCACCGACGGCACCGCCGAGGTCGCCTCGGCTGCCGGGTCCACGGTGATCGCCGAGCCTCGACGCGGATACGGCGGAGCCTGCCTGGCGGGGATCGACTACCTCGCCCGCAAGGCCTCGCCGCCCGAGATCGTCGTCTTCCTCGACGCCGACTACAGCGATCACCCCGAGGAGTTGCCGGTGGTGGTCGAGCCCATCGTGGAGCACGCCGCGGACCTGGTCATCGGATCGCGAGTCCTGGGACAGCGTGAGCGCGGCGCCCTTCTCCCGCAGGCACGGATCGGCAACCTGGTCGCGGCGCGTCTGATCCGGTGGTTCTACGGGCTGCGGGTCACCGATCTGGGCCCATTCCGCGCCGTGCGCTGGGACGCCCTGAAGCGCCTCGAGATGAAAGACCGGGACTTCGGCTGGACGGCCGAGATGCAGGTCAAGGCGGCCAAGCTCGACCTTGCAGTCGTCGAGGTGCCCGTCTCTTATCGCCGCCGCGTAGGAGTCTCGAAGATCAGCGGCACCCTGACGGGAACCGTCAGAGCCGGCTGGAAGATCCTCTACACCGTCTTCCGCCACATCTAAGAAAGGGGACACTCTCCTTTTCTGCCTCAAACAAGGCAGGTCGGTGAGATATTGCCCAAGTCTCTCGGGGGCTGCCCCATTTGCGGCGAAAAAGGAGAGTGTCCCCTTTTATTTGCATTTGCGGCGAAAAAGGAGAGTGTCCCCTTTTATTTGTCGTGGACGGTGGTGAACTCGAGGACCTCGAAGCGTTTCTGGCCGGACGGGATCTTGATCTTCACGACGTCGCCTTCCTGTTTGCCGACGAGCCCCTTGCCGATCGGAGAGGCGATCGACACCAGCCCCTCGGTGAGGTCGGCGAGCTCGGGGAAGACCAGCTCGTAGGTGATCTCCTCGTCCCGGTCGAGATCGAGGAGGGTGAGCTTCGTGCCGAGGGAGACGCGGTCCCTGGGAATGTTGTCGAGGTTCATGGTGCCCAGTTCCCCGAGCCTCGTCTTGAGCTGGCCGATCCGGGCGCGAACGAAGCCCTGGCGCTCCAGCGCCGCGTGGTACTCGGCATTCTCGCGGAGATCCCCCATGGCCAGGGCGGCCTTGATCTCCTTGGGCAACTCGATGCGCAGCTCCCGCTCGAGGCCCTTCAGTTCTTCGATGAGCCGGTTCCGGACGGCCTCCATCGGTTCTCCTCAAAGTCGAAACGTCCCGTTCAATCTACCACCCGCCAGGAATGTCGCCAAACCGGACCGCAAACATCCTCTTTAGTCACAACAGGTAGCGCCCGTTGGTCCTCCCCCGCCGGCGACCCGCGTTGACAGCCCTGGTGGCCGTTCCTACAATTGGTAGGCAAGTTGTTGCAGGCTGAGGAGATCGCATGGATAGGCGCCGTCTGAAGTTCCTGTTTCTGAGCCTGGGCATCGTGGGCGTCATGGCCTTTCTTCTGGTCGTGGGGATCACGAGCTCGGGTGGCTTCGTCTACTACCTCACCGTCAGCGAGTTCATCGAGGACGGAGCGGAAAACGGGGCCAACTTCCGGATCAACGGAAAGGTCCAGCCGGGCTCGATCGAGCGCCTGGCCGGCGGCTCCCGGGTCCGCTTCGTGATGGTCGAGGGCGTCGCGGCTCTACCGGTCGACTACGAAGGCATCATTCCCGACACCTTCGTCGACGAGGCCGACGTGGTGGTCCACGGCGCGCTCGAGGCTGACGGAACCTTCCACGCCGATCAGCTCCTGGCCAAGTGCCCGTCCAAGTACGAGGCCGCAGCCGAAGCCGGCGAAGAGATGCCCCACCCCGATAAAGCGACCGGCGAGATCTGATCCCGATCGTTCCAACGCACCGCGCCGGTGCCTGAGGGGTGAAGCTTCCCATGGTTGATCTCGGATACTTCAGTCTGGCCCTGGCGTTTGCAGGCGCAGGATGGGGAGTGGCCGCCGCTCTTCTGAGCTCGGTCGTGGGCCACGGCGGTTTGCAGCGGAGCGCCGAGCGGGGCGTCTACGTCTCGTGCGCCGCAACCGCCCTGGCGACCGTGTGCCTGCTTCACGGGTTCGTCACCGACAACTTCCGCATCGACTACGTCTACCACTACTCCAGCGTCTCCCAGGCCCTGCCCTACAAGCTGAGCGCCCTGTGGGGCGGCCAGGCCGGCAGCCTGCTCTTCTGGGTCCTGATCCTGTCGGTGATGGCGACGGTCATGCTCTGGACCAATCGCTCGAAGAACCGCGCGCTCATGCCGTGGGTGACCGCCGTGGTCGCGGCGACCATGCTCTTCTTCCTGGTCCTGGTCAACTTCGTGGAGAGCCCGTTCGTCCTCGGCCCCGAAAGGGCCGACGGGGTCGGCCTCAACCCACAGCTCAAGAACTACTGGATGGTCATCCATCCGCCGTTCCTCTACCTGGGCTACGTCGGGTTCACCATCCCGTTCGCCTTTGCCATCGCCGCCCTCGCGGGCCGACGCACCGGTCAGGTGTGGTTCCGAACGACGCGGCGCTGGACGCTGTTCTCGTGGTTTTTCCTCGGCATCGGGATCCTGATGGGATCGTATTGGGCCTACATCGAGCTGGGCTGGGGGGGCTACTGGGCGTGGGATCCGGTGGAGAATGCCTCGCTGATGCCGTGGCTCACGGGGACGGCGTTCCTGCACTCGGTGATGATCCAGGAAAAGAAAGGGATGCTGAAGATCTGGAACATGGTCCTCATCATCCTGACGTTCAATCTGGCGATCTTCGGAACCTTCCTCACCCGCAGCGGCATCATCTCGTCGGTGCACGCCTTTGCCACCTCAGGCATCGGGCCGGCCTTCGCGGTCTTCCTGGGAATCACCTTCTTCGGGTCGTTGATCCTGCTCATCCTGCGCCTCGAGGACCTTCGTTCCGATGCCCGCCTCGAGTCGATGCTGTCGCGGGAGTCGAGCTTTCTGTTCAACAACCTGATCCTCGTGGGGATCGCGGCCACGGTGCTGCTACTGACGACCTTCCCGCTGATCTCGGAACAGTTCACCGACGAGAAGGTCACCATGGGGCCGCCGATCTTCAACCTGGTCAACATCCCGTGGGCTCTGGCGCTGCTCTTCCTCACCGGCGTCGGCCCCTTGATCGCCTGGAGGAAGGCGTCTGCCGCGAACCTCAAGCGCAGCTTCACCGTCCCCCTGCTCGTCGGACTGTGGGCCCTGATCGGCACGGTCATCCTGAACTTCCGCGCCTGCTTCGAGTCCATCCGGGGCCTCGGGAGCGCGATCGCAACGCTCGATGTCCGGGCCATGTTCGAGCAGCTCGAGGCGTTCTACCCGCCGCTGACGTTCGCCATCGGCGCCTTCGTCCTGGCGACGCTGGGCCTGGAGCTCCGACGCGCGATTCGCGCACGGCGCCGCCAGCACGGCGAATCGGCCCCCCGAGCCTTCGGGACGGTCGTGTGGAGAAACAAGCGACGCTACGGCGGCTACACCGTCCACGTCGGGATGGTGGTCCTCTTCGTCGGGATCGCCGGGTCGTCGGCCTATCAGCTCGAAACGGTCGAGACGCTCCGCCCCGGAGAGAGCCTGACCGTCGACGACTACACCTTGCGCTACGACGGCTACCGTCTCGAGGCAGCGGACGATCACCTGGGGTCGGTGACCGAGGTCTCTCTCTTCGCGAATGGCAAGTTCGTGGCCAACCTCGAGCCGGAACAGCGTTACCACCCCAACATGATCTTCCCCGACCTCAAGGCCGCCTTCCTGCAGGCCAAGTCGCTGGCGGACGGAGACCCCGGGCGCTATCGGAACGCGGTCCAGGGGTTGTACGGCCTGATCGCCGACCTCGAGACGCGAGCTCGCCGCGAGGTCAAGACTCCATCGACGGAGGTGGCGATCCACTCGAGCTTCTCGCTGCTCGACATCACGCGCTTCGGTGAGGACTTCTACGTCATTCCGTTGTGGGTCGATCCCGCCACCGGACAGGCCAACTTCCGGATCTTCGTGAACCCCATGGTGAACTTCATCTGGCTCGGCGGGCTGATCGTGGTGCTCGGGGCTCACCTCTCGGTGCTGCCCGACGCGCGAGAGCGAAAGCGCCTCGCGGCCGCCATCGACGTGGAGGAACGGGCCGTTGCATAACTCGCGACGACGGCGGCCGCCTCGCGTTTTGGCGTGGCTGATCGTGCTGGCCGCGCTGGCCGCGCTGGGCTCCGGCCCCGCGCCGCCTGACATCGACTCCGACGAGTACGAGAAGGCAACCCGGGCCCTGCTGTGCGACTGCGGCTGTCACCCGCAGTCGATCCGGGATTGCGCGTGCGGTCGCGCCGATGAGCTCGGCGACCAGATTGCAGGAATGATCCGCGGCGGCATGAGCGGCTTGCAGGTCATCGACGACTTCGTCGCCCGCAAGGGCGAGCAGATTCGCGTCGCCCCCCTCGCCCGTGGGTTCAACCTCGTGGCCTGGCTGGGGCCGGCCGTGCTCCTGATCGGCGCTGCCGTGGGGGTCACCTTCCTGCTTCGGCGCTGGCGCCGGGAGGCTCCCGTGGAAGTCACCCCGAACGATACCCCGGAGATCGACCCCAACGACCCCTACCTCGCCAAGCTCCGCAAAGACCTGGAGCGTTACTCGTGAGCGCGGGCATCGTGGTCGGGCTCCTCCTGGCGGCCGGCGCTGCCGCCTTCGTCCTGGCCCCGCTCTTTCGCGAGCAAAGCGAGATCGACCACAAGCGGACGGCCTCGAACCACGAGCTCCAGGACCTCCAATCCCGCCAAGACATGGCGCTGGGAGCCCTCAAGGACCTCGAGGACGACCGAAGCACCGGCAAGATAGGCGACATCGACTACGCTGAGCTGAAGGCAAAGCTCACGGCCGAAGCGGTGGAGATCATGAAGCAACTGGACGCCCACACCCCGCACTCGCCGCCCATTTCGCACGACCGCCGGACCGGAAGCTCTTGAGTGCTCCGGCCGGTGCGCTCGCCATCGAGGCCCGCGGGCTCACCAAGAAGTTCGGCGACCGCAAGGCGGTCCGGCCCCTCGACCTCGCCATCGCCCAGGGCGAGTCGGTAGCGCTGTTCGGTCCCAACGGATCGGGGAAGACCACCTTGATCCGCATGCTGACCTCGACGCTCCGGCCCTCCGCAGGCAGCTTCAAGATCGCCGGCCTCGACCCCCGCGAAGCGGACCGCGCCGCCCGACGTCGGGTCGGCGCGCTTTTTCACCAGACGTTCCTCTACGACGAGCTGAGCGCGCGGGACAACCTCCTGTTCTTCGGGGGGCTCTACGGCGTCGCCGATGCACCCGAGCGCGCCGACCGGTTGCTCGAGGCCATGGGCCTCGCGGACCGCGCCGACGACACCGTGGGGGGCTTCTCTCGTGGCATGCAGCAGCGCCTGGCCCTGGCACGGTGCCTGATTCACGATCCCGAGGTGGTCTTCCTGGACGAGCCGTTCACCGGCCTCGATCCCCTGTCCGCCTCGACCTTCATGCAGGCTCTGGGCGAGCTTCACGAGAGGGGCCGGACGGTCCTGCTCGTAACCCACAACCTCGCTCGCGGGCTGGAGCTGTGCCAGCGGTGGATCATCGTCAACCGTGGACGCATCGCCGACCAGGGTGATTCCGCGGGTCTCGACGCGGCCGAGATGGAACGGATCTACATCGATCGCATCCGTCGGGCGCCGGCGAAGAGGCGGCCATCGTGACGGGCCCTCCGGCTTCATCGTCCCTGCCGGGGTTCTTCCGGGCGTCGTGGCTCGTCGCCGCCAAAGACCTTCGAATGGAGTGGCGGACCTACGAGCGCCTGGCTTCGATGGCTCTGTTCTCGCTGGTGGTTCTGGTCATCTTCAACTTCGCCTTCGATCTCGTCACCGTTCAACGCATCGGCGCGGAAAAGCTCGTGCCCGGCGTGCTGTGGATCACCTTCGCATTCTCGGGCATCATCGGGTTCACACGGTCGTTTCAGCTCGAGCATCGCCGCGACTCCCTGGTCGCGCTGGTGCTTGCGCCTACCGATCGGGGGGCGATCTTTCTGGGCAAGACCATCGCCAACCTGGCGACGGTCTGGCTCCTCCAGTTGCTGATCGTGCCGCTGTGCGCCGTCTTCTTCAACTTCGACCTCGTCTCCGTGGCCTTCCCCATGACCGTCGTCGTGGGGCTCCATACGATCGGTCTCGCCGAGCTGGGGACGCTGTTCGCGGCGATCGCCACCCGTCTCGGGCGCGGCGAGGCGCTGCTCGCCACGCTCTTGCTGCCGGGGTCGACTCCCCTGTTCCTCTCGGCCGTGAAGTGCACGGAGGGGGTCCTGAAGCATCAATCGCTCGGTGACCTGAGCCACTGGCTGTATGTTGCCACGGGTTTGAATCTCCTCTACCTTCTGGTGGCCCTTATGACGTTCGAGTACGTCCTCGAGGACTGACGCGATGGGAACAATCAGATCGATGTCACTGTGGGTCGTGCTGGGCGCGGCGATCGCGCTGATCTTCGCGGCCATCTACATGACGTTCCTCTACGCCCCGACCGAGTCGATGATGGGACCCGTGCAGAAGATCTTCTACTTCCACGTCCCGTCCGCCATGGTCGCCTACCTCTCGGTCTTCGTCCTGCTGGGGTCGTCGATGGCCTACCTGTGGACACGGCGCCGGGTCTTCGACTACGTCGCCGTCGCCGCCACGGAGCTGGCCCTGCTGTTCTGCACGGTGGTCCTGATCACCGGGCCGATCTGGGCGAAGCCGGCGTGGGGCGTGTGGTGGACGTGGGAAGCGCGGTTGACCACCACACTCGTGCTGTGGCTGATCCTGGCCGCCTGCCTCATGGTCCGGGGGTACGCCACCGAGCGCGACGCGGGGGCGCGGATGGCCGCCGTCCTGGGAATCGTGGCGGCCCTCGACGTCCCGATCAACTACCTCGCCGTCCACTGGTGGCGAGGCCAGCACCCCCAGGTCTTCGGGCCCGGAAAGAAGGACCCGCTGGCGCCCGAGATGATGCACGCCTTCTTGCTCTGCATGGTCGCCATTCTCACCCTGTACCTGGCCCTGCTGTTTCTGAGGAGCCGGCTGGCGGCCGCGGAGGACCGGGCGCAGAGCCTGATGGACCGCATGAGGGATTCCTGATGAACAACTACGTCTATCTGTTCTGGGGTTACAACGTTTTTTGGGCCCTGATCGCCCTGTACGTCGTCTTCCTGGCGACGAGGCTGGGCCGCGTGGGTCAGCGCCTCGATCGGCTGGAGAACAGCCTCAGCGCCTCCGACGACGACTGAGTCCCGGGCTCCCTTCGACAAGCTCAGGGGGCCGTCGGGACGTCGAGATCTTCGAGCGCGCCCAGCTCTAGCCCCTCGAGCATCGCCCGGCGCGATTGGAACGAGGGACGGAGGGTCTCATCGACCCCTCGCTCGCCTTGGAGCCACGCGAGGTAGGCCCTCCGGATGCGGTCGTACTCGGCCCCCGACAGTCCGACCCGCGCGAGCATGCTGAGTTTGCGATCCGCGATCCGGCGAATGATCTCGCTCAGCTCGGGGCGCAGCCGTCCCGTGGCAGGATCGACGACGGATGTGATTCCCTGCGCGTTCTCGTCGACGGCCCTCCGGACTTCCTTGCGCACGGCCGCGAAACGGGCCACGGCGTCTTCCGACGAGGGGGGCGAGGAAGGAAGAGTCTGATTCCCTCGGCGGCTGTCGGCGGCTCGAGGCGGTTCTGGCGCCTCGGTCAGCACGCGGCGATAGCGATCGGCGATCACCGCGAGAGAGGTCACGCCCAGGACGGCCAGCACCCCGATGATCAGCAACAGCCTCGATTCACGGCTCATCGGAGCCCCGCGCCGCCCGCCCGGTCAGGCTTCCGGCCCGAGCAGTTCCCTGATCTCTTCTTCGAGCACGTTTCGCGGCTTCGCTCCGACGAATGTCTTGATGATCGTGCCGTCCCGGTCGAGGAGAAATGCCATCGGGTAGCCCACGATCGGACCGAAGGTCTGCTCGATCTCCGCGTTGCCAAGGAGGTTGGGATAGGGGATGTCGTGCTCGGCGACGAACTCTTGCACCAGGGCCCCGTCGTCGTCCATGGAGATCGCCAGAAGGGTGAACCCCTCGGGTCCGAACTGCTCGTGGAACTCCTTGAACATCGGGACTTCTTCGCGACACGGCGCACACCACGTGGCCCAGAAGTCGACCAGGCGAACCTGGCCGTCGAAATCGGACAGGTTCACGGGGTTGCCGTCCAGGTCCGGCAACTGGAAGTCCGGCGCGATCTGTCCGACCGCCACCGCCGACTTCGTCACCGAGCCGCCTCCCTCGGCGCCCGGGCCGGTGCCGCACGCGCTCGCCAGGGCGATCAGGCCCAGGACTGCGATGGTCAGGTAGTTCCGTTCCGATCTCTGTTGCCGTCCCATGCGTGCTCCTCGTCGCCCGGGGCTTCGTGCGTCGCGTTTCAAACCCCGCGGCGGTCCGATAATTCTAGCAGGCCGCTCTTTGACGCGGCTTGGCGCGCCGTGCTAGTGTCCCGTCCCCGTAAGCTCGATCTCCCATTCCACCACGAGAACGCGCCATGCCCAGGCCGTTATTTCATTCCCGTCGCGCGACCTTCGCCGCCCTTGTCGTGCTCGCGATCGCGGCGCTGGCGATCCCGGGCCTCGTCAGCGAGACACCCGCCGCGGCCCGGCCCGCCCTTCGGGGCGCCAACGCGATGGCCGTGACCGTCGATTCTCACGCCAGCCGGGTTGCCGCGGACATCCTGCGCGACGGTGGGAATGCGGTGGACGCGGCGGTGGCCGCCGCATTCACGCTCAGCGTGACCTACCCCTGCGCGGGTAGCCTCGGCGGCGGAGGGTTCCTGCTGTACCGCTCGGCAGACGGCGAGTACTTCGCCCTCGACTTCCGGGAGGTCGCGCCGCGGGCGCTCCGTGCCGAGCTTTTTCTGGACGACGACGGCCATCCGATCCCGGAGCGCAGCAAGACGGGCGGCCTTGCCGTCGGCGTGCCGGGTGTGGTGGCCGGACTGGCCGAGGCCCACCGCAGATGGGGAACGCGTCCCTGGAAAGAGCTGCTCGCGCCCGCAATCTCGATCGCGGAAGAGGGCTTGACGATCTCACGCTGGAACGCTGAGACCCTGGCCCGTCGAGCCGAGGACCTCGCGGAGGGCCCGGGAACTGCCGAGCTCTTCACCCTGAACGGCGCGCCGCTTTCCGAGGGCGATCGGCTGGTTCAGCCGGAGCTCGCCGCGACGCTGCGCAGGATCGCCGACAACGGCTCTCAGGGGTTCTACGTGGGTCCGACCGCCGAGGCCGTGGTGAGGACGGTACGGCAGGCCGGTGGGGTGATGGAGGCCGAGGACCTCGCGACCTATGCGCCTGTCCTGCGTGAGCCGGTGCAGGGCAGCTATCGCGGCTACCGGGTGACCTCCTTCCCGCCGCCCAGCAGTGGGGGCGTCGTCCTGCTCCAGATCCTGGGGATGCTCGAGCGCTTCGACCTTGCCGACTCCGGCTTCGGGTCGTCCCTGACCGTACATCGGATGGCGGAAGCGGAGCGCCGAGCGTACGCCGATCGATCCCGCTGGCTCGGGGATCCCGATTTCTCCGAGACCCCCGTGGCGGCCCTGCTCGACCCGGGCTACCTCGACTCCCGCGCGAAGACGATCAAGAACCGCAAGGCGACCCCGTCGCGCAAGATCTCGCCCGGACAGCCGGCGGTCGCCGAGGCGACGGAGACGACCCACCTCTCGGTGACCGATCCCGACGGCGGCGCCGTCGCCATGACCATCACCCTGAACCAGTGGTTCGGCGCCGCGATGGTCGCCGAGGGGACCGGCGTGGTTCTCAACAACGAGATGGACGACTTCGCTCTGGCCCCCGGGATCCCGAACCTCTACGGCCTGGTCGGCGGAGAGGCCAACGCGCCCGCGGGCGGTAAGCGTCCCCTCTCCTCGATGACGCCCACCATCGTCGAGGCCCCCGGGGGAGGACCGCGGCCGTTCCTCGTGCTCGGTTCTCCCGGAGGATCTACGATCATCTCGGCGGTGCTTCAGGTCCTGATCAACGTCGTCGACCATGACATGCCGCTGCAGGCGGCGGTCAATGCGCGGCGCTTCCACCACCAGTGGCTCCCGGACCGCATCGACCACGAGCCACGCGCCTTCCCCGCCGATGTCGTGAAAGCCCTCGAGAAACGCGGTCACGAGCTGCATCCTCGGGGCCCCATCGCCAACGTCTCGGCCATCGGCCTTGCCGAGGACGGCGCCTGGCTGGGCGCCGCCGATCCCCGGCGCGAGGGCCACGCGGCGGGGTTTTGAGGTTCCGATGACCCAGGCTCGACCTTCCAGAGGCTCGATCGCCGTCTTCGGCTCGTCCGAGCCGATGCAGGGCGAACCGCTCTACGACCAGGCGCGGCACGTCGGAAGGCTGTTGGCAGAGGCCGGATTCCGGGTCGTCACCGGCGGTTACGGCGGCGTGATGGAAGGAGCCAGCCGCGGCGCCACCGAGGCCGGCGGAAGCGCGGTCGGGGTCACCTGCTCGATCTTCAACGACCGGAGCCCGAATCCGTACGTCGACGAGACCATCGAGACCGCAGACCTCCACGATCGGACCCGGGAGCTGGTGGTGCGCTGCGACGGCTTCGTCGTACTGACGGGAAAGTCCGGCACCCTGGCGGAGCTGGCCTTCCTGTGGGCGCTGCATCGCGCCGGGTGCCTCGACCGGCGCCCGATCGTCCTGCTCGGAGATCCTTGGCGGCACGTGCTGCGCCATCTGGTCCGGGCCGGTATACTCGAAGGTCCGCAGTTTGACGTCACCCGGGTCGTGGACACACCCGAGGAGACGGTCGACACGCTGATGCTCCATCTGGAGAAGGACTCGCATGGGTAGTCGCACGGGATACGGCGAGGACGACGGGACGGCCCTCGAGGGACCACCGCCCAAGAGCGTGCTGCGCGAGTACGCCGAGACGATCCTCGTCTGCGTCATCTTCCTGATCTTCACGCGAGCTTTCGTCTTCCAGCAGTCCAAGATCCCCAGCGGATCCATGGAAGACACCCTTCTGATCGGCGACTACATCATGGTGAATCGCTTCGTCTACGCCCCGTCGTTGTTCGACTGGGAAAAGAAGCTCCTGCCGGTCCGCGACATCCGTCGCGGAGACGTCGTGGTGTTCAAGCACCCCCCGGAACCGGAGGTCGACTACATCAAGCGCGTCATCGGGCTTCCGGGCGACACCCTCGAGCTTCGCGGGGGACGGCTGTTCGTCAACGACGAGTGGATCGACGAGCCCTACGTCAGCGAAGACTACCGGGTCAACGAGAATTACGGCCCCTACCAGGTCGAGGACGGCCAGTACTTCATGCTGGGCGATCACCGGAATCGATCCTCCGACAGCCGGGTCTGGGGACCGGTTCCCCGTGAGCTGATCAAGGGGCGCGCGCTGCTGGTGTGGTG
>Ga0316191_10000360_pt1 | contig 29201 bp, 26 predicted proteins | sample Eddworburr2cm_MG_FD_204928 | JGI IMG/M metagenome (GOLD analysis project Ga0316191, IMG submission 204928) | Coastal sediment microbial communities from Maine, United States - Eddy worm burrow 2 cm | ecosystem: Environmental > Aquatic > Marine > Coastal > Sediment | place: USA: Maine...
CCAGCGGCCTGGAGGTGGCCTTGGAGACAAACGGCACCGTCCGTGACGCACGCGGATTCACCTCGATCAGGTAAATATCCTCGTCCTTGACGGCGAACTGCGTATTCATCAGGCCGTTAACCTTCAGCTCCCTGGCCATGCGCGTGACCTGGTCACACATACGTGCCTGCACGTCTTCGCTTAGCGTATAGGGTGGCAGTGAGCAGGCAGAATCGCCGGAATGAACACCGGCCTGTTCAATATGTTCCATAATGCCGCCAATCAACACGTCTTCACCGTCACAGATGGCATCAACATCCACCTCGACCGCATCGTCAAGAAAACGGTCCAGCAATACCGGCGAATCATTCGAAACCTGTACTGCCTCGCGCATGTAACGTGCCAGGTCATCTTCAGAGTAAACAATTTCCATGGCGCGACCACCGAGCACATACGACGGCCGCACCACCAGTGGATAGCCAACCTTTTCAGCCAGCTCAAGCGCCTCATCCGCGGTGGAAGCTATCTGGTTCGGCGGTTGCAGCAACCCCAGCTTCTGTACCATTTGCTGGAAGCGCTCGCGGTCTTCCGCGTGATCAATCGCATCCGCAGAAGTACCAATCACGGGCGCACCGTTGGCCTCCAGTCCGCGTGACAACTTCAGCGGAGTCTGTCCGCCGTATTGCACGATGACACCCTTTGGCTGTTCGACATGTATCACTTCCAGTACATCTTCCAGCGTCAGCGGTTCGAAATACAAACGATCGGAGGTGTCATAATCAGTTGAAACGGTCTCCGGATTGCAGTTAATCATGATGGTTTCAAAACCATCAGCCCGGCAGGCCATGGCGGCATGCACACAGCAGTAATCAAACTCGATACCCTGCCCGATACGGTTCGGCCCGCCACCCAGTACCATGATCTTGTCGTTGCCGGTCGGTGCTGACTCGCATTCCTCTTCATAGGTGGAATACATATAGGCCGTCGAGGTAGAGAACTCGGCTGCGCAGGTGTCAACGCGCTTGTACACCGGCCGCACGCTCAACTCATGACGCCGCCTGCGCACCTTGCCTTCGGTACAATCCAGCAGACTGGCGAGACGCCGGTCAGAAAAACCCTTGCGCTTCAGCTGTCGCAGACGATTAGCATCAAGCGACTCGACACTCAGTGAGCGCAGGCTGTTTTCTTCCTCAACCAGATCCTTGATTTGCACCAGGAACCAGGGGTCGATCGCGGTCAGCTCAAAGAGTTCTTCGAGTGACAGACCCGCGCGGAAACCGTCGGCCACGTTCCACAGGCGTTCCGGACGCGCAATGCGCAGTTCCTTGATTAGTTCGCCCCGCGCACCCTCGACAGACAGATCATTTATCTCGTCCAGACCGTCTACGCCGGTTTCCAGACCGCGCAAGGCCTTTTGCAGGGATTCCTGAAAGGTACGGCCAATTGCCATCACCTCACCAACGGATTTCATCTGTGTACCGAGCACTCGCTCGGCCTGCGGGAATTTTTCGAAGGTAAACCGCGGCACCTTGGTCACCACGTAATCAATCGCCGGCTCAAAGGAAGCCGGCGTGGCGCCACCGGTAATCTCGTTCTGCAACTCGTCGAGGGTATAACCGACGGCGAGCTTTGCCGCGACCTTGGCAATCGGAAAGCCGGTCGCCTTGGAAGCCAGCGCCGAAGAGCGCGATACCCGCGGGTTCATCTCGATGACGATCATATTGCCATTTTCCGGATTGATCGCAAACTGCACATTGGAACCACCGGTTTCAACACCAATCTTGCGCAATACCGCCAGCGACGCATTACGCATCAACTGGTATTCCTTGTCTGTCAGCGTCTGCGCCGGTGCCACGGTGATGGAATCACCGGTGTGCACACCCATGGGATCGAGGTTTTCGATCGAACAGATAATGATGCAATTATCGTTGCGGTCACGCACCACTTCCATCTCGTACTCTTTCCAGCCGAGCACTGACTCTTCCAGCAGCACCTCGGTGGTCGGTGAGAGATCCAGGCCGTGTTCGCAAATGTTAACGAACTCTTCCTTGTTATAAGCAATACCGCCACCGCTGCCACCCATGGTAAAGGACGGCCGGATAATGATCGGGAAACCGATCGAGGCCTGCGCCTGAAGTGCGGCTTCCATACTGTGGGCTACCATTGCCCGCGGGGTGCTCAAACCGATGTCCGTCATGGCGTCACGGAACAGGCCGCGATCCTCGGCCATGTCGATAGCCTCGCGACTCGCGCCAATCATTTCTACACCAAATTTTTCCAGCACACCTTCACGCACCAGGTCGAGCGCACAGTTGAGTGCCGTCTGTCCGCCCATGGTCGGCAACAGCGCATCGGGCCGCTCTTTCTCGATGATATGTGCCACTGTCTGCCAGTGGACCGGCTCGATATAGACGGCATCTGCCATATCCGGGTCCGTCATGATGGTGGCCGGATTGGAATTCACCAGCACCACGCGAAAGCCTTCCTCACGCAATGCCTTGCAGGCCTGGGCACCGGAATAGTCAAACTCGCAGGCCTGGCCAATGACAATCGGGCCGGCACCTATCAGCAGTATTGTGTTTATATCAGTACGCTTTGGCATGACTCAGTTTGCCTTCACCCGCATCATGTCAATGAACTGGTCAAACAGCGGCGCCACATCATGCGGACCGGGACTGGCTTCCGGGTGGCCCTGAAAACTGAATGCCGGGCAGTCAGTACGCGCCACACCCTGCAGTGAACCGTCAAACAGTGAACGGTGCGTGGCTACGAGGTTGTTCGGCAGACTGGCATCATCCACCGCAAAACCGTGATTCTGGCTGGTTATCATGACCTGCTTGCCGGTGAGATCCTGCACCGGGTGGTTGGCACCGTGGTGGCCGAATTTCATTTTGACAGTGCGCGCACCGCTGGCCAGCGACAACAACTGGTGACCGAGGCAAATACCGAAGATCGGCAAACCGCTCTGCAGTAATTCCATGATCGCCGTGATGGCATAGTCACAGGGTTCCGGATCGCCCGGACCGTTGGACAAAAACACACCGTCTGGTCGCAAAGCCAGTACTTCGGCAGCCGGCGTGGTCGCCGGCACCACGGTGAGGCGACAGCCGCGCTCGGCCAGCATGCGCAGGATATTGCGTTTCACGCCAAAGTCGTAGGCCACCACATGAAATGGCAGCGCTGTATCCGCCGCATCTTCGGGCAGCCCGCCCGCCAGTGACCAGCAAGCCTGGCGCCAGCTGTAGACCCCGGCCGTGGTAACTTCTTTCGCCAGGTCCATTCCCTTGAGACCGGGAAATTCCCGTGCCAGCTTCAATGCAGCCGCCTCATCGAGTGAATCACCGGCCATGATGCAACCAGCCTGCGCCCCCTGCTCGCGCAGTACACGCGTCAGACGCCGGGTATCAATGTCGGCGATACCGATAATGCCGCGATCCTTAAGATAATCTTCCAGTGAGGACTGGCTGCGCCAGCTGCTGGCCAGCAGCGGCAGGTCCCTGATCACCAGGCCGGAACAATGTATCTCGCCGGCTTCCTCGTCTTCCGGGTTGGTGCCGACATTGCCAATGTGCGGATAGGTCAGGGTTACTATTTGCTGTGCGTAGGATGGATCCGTGAGAATTTCCTGGTAGCCGGTCATCGCCGTGTTGAAAACAACTTCACCGGTTATATGCCCTTCAATACCAATAGCCATACCACGGAAAATACTTCCGTCTGCCAGGGCCAACAGGGCCGCTTTTCTCAAGGAGACCTCCGCGTCTTGCGTAAAAAAAAGGCGTAGAAAACGGGAGGGTCCCGAAGAACCATCCCGCATTGAACTACCGGATTTAGCAATCAAACAATTGCGCGAATTGTACTGGATGAGGGTAGTGGCTGTCTACGGCAAAGCCGGCCAGGCGCAAGTTTTAGGCAGGCAGCGGCCAACCGCACATGGCTAGAGGCCGAGCACGTCCTGCATGTCATAAAGACCCTTTTTCTGCGCCATCAGCCAGCCAGCAGCACGCACGGCACCGTTGGCAAAGGTCATTCGACTGGAGGCCTTGTGGGTAATTTCGATGCGCTCGCCGCTGCCGGCAAACAATACCGTGTGGTCACCGACAATATCACCGGCACGTATCGTCTCAAAACCGATGGTTTTGCGCTCGCGCTCACCGGTATGGCCTTCACGACCATAAACGGCACAGTCCTTGAGATCACGGCCCAGCGCAGCGGCCACCACCTCGCCCATACGCAGCGCGGTACCCGAGGGAGCGTCCACCTTGTGGCGGTGATGTGCCTCGATGACCTCGATGTCGACCTCATCGCCTAATACCCGTGCCGCCATATCAAGCAACTTCAGACAGACATTGACGCCGACACTCATGTTGGGCGCAAACACCACGGCGGTATCCATGGAAGCGGCCTTGATCTGCGCCTTCTCAGCTTCACTAAAGCCGGTGGTACCGATCACCACGCGGCGACCCGCCTGCCTGCAAATCTCGAGGTTCGCGAGTGTCGGCCCGGGACGGGTGAAATCGATCAGCACATCAAAGTCATCCACCACCGCCGCAAGATCTGCACCGATTGAAACACCCAGTTTGCCGACACCCACCAGGTCACCGGCATCACTGCCGAGCAACGAATTGTCCGGATGCTCCAGGGCAACCGTCACATCGACTGCGTCGGTCTGATTGCAGACTTCGATCAGGCTACGGCCCATGCGACCGGCAGCGCCGGTAATTGCGATTCTTGTCATAGTTACAATCCGTTACCGGGCAGAATACAGGGGGTGAGAATAACAGCAGCGCAGGCCAATATGAAATATGCGCGAAAACAGAAAGCACGGGGCAAACACAACGCTCCATGTAGGAGCGGACCATGTCCGCGATCCTCGCCCAAATCAAACAAATCGCGGATACGATCCGCTCCTACAGGTGCTTCGGTTTTTGCAGGAGCGGGCCCGCGATTTCATTCATCAGCTACAACCGGAAAACCAGATCAGCCTGCCAAACCATCAAAGAACTTCTTTACCCCGTCCAGCCAGGAAGTCTCTTGCGGACTGTGGCGACTACCGCCTTCCTCAACATGACCGGAAAACTCTTTTAGCAAATCTTTCTGTTTGCGGTTCAGATTAACCGGTGTCTCTACGACAACCTTGCAAAGCAAATCACCCACCGGGCCACCACGCACCTGCTTGACACCCTTGCCGCGTATACGAAACATTCGCCCGGACTGGGTTTCTGGCGGAATCTTCAGATTAACGCGACCGTTCAGCGTTGGCACTTCCAGTTCGCCACCCAGCGCTGCAGTTACAAAGCTGATAGGGACTTCACAATACAGATGGCTTTCCTCGCGGTGAAAAATCGGATGTTCCTTAACCTGAACCTGCACATAAAGATCGCCGGGCGGCCCGCCACTTTCACCGGCCTCGCCTTCCCCGGCGAGCCTGATGCGGTCACCGTTATCAACCCCGGCGGGCACCTTCACCGACAGTGTCTTGCGTTCCTGCACCCGGCCATTGCCACGACAGGTGGTACATGGATCAGAAATGATGGTGCCGTTGCCCTTGCAATGCGGACAGGCCTGCTGCACGGAAAAGAAACCCTGCTGCATGCGCACCTGGCCATGACCGCCACAGGTGGTACAGGTTGTCGGGGTGCTGCCCTTCTTTGCGCCACTGCCATCACACTCGCCACACTTGACCTGTGTCGGGATACGAATTTTTACTTCAGTGCCGGCTACCGCGTCTTCCAGCGACAGCTCCAGGTTGTAACGCAGGTCCGAGCCACGATAAACCCGCTGGCCACCAGCGCGGCCACCACCAAAGATATCGCCAAATACATCACCGAAAATGTCATTAAATCCGCCGCCGCCGGGATGTCCGCGACCACCGCCCATGGATGGATCAACGCCGGCATGACCAAACTGGTCGTAAGCAGCCCGCTTCTGCGAATCATTCAGTACCTCGTAGGCTTCCTTGCATTCCTTGAACTTGTCCTCGGAATCCTGGTTGTCCTGGTTACGATCCGGATGGTGCTTTTGTGCTGCACGCCGGTATGCCTTCTTCAGCTCTGCCTCGCTGCAGTTTTTTGAGACACCCAGTACTTCGTAATAATCACGCTTTGACATAATCTTTCTGCAACTGTTTTGTTATAGACCTTGAACACCCAACCATGCGGGGCTGATAAAGAAGCCAACCTGCAGCTTCAAAAACACTTGTCACTCAACGGCAAAAATCCGGACCCGTATCAAGCGGGCCCGGACTTATGACTTGCTAGCAGTGGCTGCTGTTGCCGTTACTTGTTATCTGCATCCTTTACTTCCTCGAACTCGGCATCAACCACATCGGCATCTGCCGAAGCATCACCTGCCGCAGCATCACCTGCCGAATCGTCCGATGCTGCTGCACCTTGCTCGGCCGCAGCCTGTTCCTTGTAGACACGTTCGGCGAGCTTGCCGGATTTCTCACCCAGCTCGGCAGTCTTTGCTTCGATGGCTGCCTTGTCGTCGCCCTTCATGACTTCCTGCAGTGCAGCGATAGCTGATTCAATCTCTTTCTTCTCGGCCTCATCCACCTTGTCACCCATGTCCGTCAGGGACTTGTTGGTGGCATGAATCAAACCATCAGCCTGGTTGCGCACATCGATAAGCTCGTGGAATTTCTTGTCTTCCTCGGCATGCACCTCGGCGTCCTTCACCATCTGATCGACTTCCTGGTCCGACAAACCACTGGAGGCCTTGATCTGTATAGACTGTTCCTTGCCAGTCGCCTTGTCCTTGGCTGACACGTGCAGGATACCATTGGCATCAATATCGAAGGTCACTTCAATCTGCGGTACACCGCGTGGTGCCGGTGGAATGTCACTCAGGTCAAAACGACCCAGCGACTTGTTGGCGGTCGCCACATCACGCTCACCCTGCAACACGTGCACGGTTACTGCCGACTGATTATCATCAGCCGTGGAAAACACCTGGTTTGCCTTGGTCGGAATAGTGGTGTTCTTTTCGATCAGCTTGGTCATGACACCACCCAGCGTTTCGATACCCAGCGACAACGGTGTCACATCCAGCAGCAGCACATCCTTGACGTCACCACCCAGTACACCACCCTGAATAGCAGCGCCCACAGCAACCGCCTCGTCAGGATTCAGATCCTTGCGCGGCTCCTTGCCAAAGAAATTCTGCACGGCTGCCTGCACTTTCGGCATACGTGTCTGACCACCGACGAGGATAATGTCATCGACATCGCTCGCAGACAGACCGGCATCTTTAAGCGCCTGCTTGCAAGGACCAATAGTGCGGTCGATCAGGTCTTCGACCAGTGATTCCAGCTTGGCACGTGTCAGTTTCATATTCATGTGCTTCGGACCACTGGCATCCGCCGTGATGTACGGCAGGTTCACATCGGTCTGCTGACTGGATGACAATTCGATCTTGGCCTTCTCTGCGCCTTCCTTCAAACGCTGCATGGCGAGTGGATCACCGCGCAGGTCCATGCCGCTGTCTTTCTTGAATTCATCCGCCAGGTAGTCAATGAGGCGCTTGTCAAAATCTTCACCACCGAGGAATGTATCACCATTGGTAGAAAGCACTTCGAACTGGTGCTCGCCATCAACGTCTGCAATTTCAATGATGGAGACATCAAAGGTGCCACCACCGAGGTCATACACGGCAAGCTTCTGGTCACCGCGTTTCTTGTCCATACCATAGGCCAGCGCGGCTGCCGTTGGCTCGTTGATAATACGTTTCACATCCAGACCGGCGATACGCCCGGCATCCTTGGTCGCCTGGCGCTGCGAGTCGTTGAAATACGCCGGCACCGTAATAACCGCCTCGGTGACTTCTTCGCCGAGATAATCTTCCGCGGTACTCTTCATCTTCTTCAGGACACGGGCGGCCACTTCCGGTGGCGCCATACGTTTACCCTGTGCCTCGACCCAGGCATCCCCGTTGTCCGCCTTTACAATGGCGTAAGGCACCAGGCCGATGTCGCGCTGCACCACTTCCTCGTCAAAGCGACGCCCGATCAAACGCTTGACGGCAAACAGGGTATTGGTGGGATTGGTCACCGACTGGCGCTTGGCAGCCTGGCCGACCAGCACCTCGTCACCATCGGCAAAACCGACAATGGATGGCGTAGTGCGATCACCCTCGCTGTTCTCGATAACCCGGGCCTCGCCACCTTCCATTACTGCGACGCAGGAGTTGGTCGTACCCAGGTCAATTCCGATAATTTTGCCCATTTTCTATAATCTCCAGTAAATATCTGATATGTATGTATATAATTACAAAAACCTATAACCCTTAAGTTGGGGGCGGTTATCCAGAAATTCAAGCCTGCCGAAGTATTTAGTTTCCTCAGGGTGCCTTCGAGACGATCACCATCGCCGGACGGATCAGCCGCCCATTTAGCAGATAACCCTTCTGCACCACGGTTACCACGGTATTTGGCGCTACGTCATCACGTTCCTGCATGGACATGGCCTGGTGATAGTCAGGATTGAAGGCCTCGTTCTCCGGGTTCACCACTGTGATCGCCGACTTCTCCATGGCCGCCGTGAGCATCTGCAGGGTCAGTTCAACGCCTTCCCTGAGCTTTTCCGGATCTGGATTTTCAGCCGTGAATGCCGCCAGCCCCAACTCCAGGCTGTCTTTTACCGGTAACAATTCATTGGCAAAGCGCTCCAGTGCAAACTTGTGGGCATTGGCGAGATCACGTTCTGTGCGCTTGCGCAGGTTATCCATTTCAGCCTGGATGCGCACGACCTGGTCCCAGTGCTCGTCCGCCTTGCCGCGCGCATCCTCCAGCAGTGCTGTCAATTCAGCATGGCCCAGCTCCTCGTCGCCGGCCACCTCTGGCATCGCCTCATCATCCGCCTCCATCAAATCCTCGCGGGCATCATCCACGCTGTTTTCTTTCTTGGACATACAGTTACTCCATAATCATAAAATTTACCGGAACAATCGGGGCAGACCCGTCCCGCATTCTCAATCGCCAGCTGAGGATATGGGGTTCAATCCTTATGGTTCAAGGCTGCACCCAGCAGGCGGGCCGTGACATCGACAATCGGAATCACGCGATCATAGGCCATACGTGTCGGCCCGATCACGCCCAGCACCCCCAGTATCCTGCCATCGACCGAATACGGGGCAGTGACCATGCTGCACTCATCCAGCATGCGGTAACCGGATTCATTGCCAATAAAAATCTGGATGCCTTCACTGTGGATACACTGATCCAGCAAGTGCAGCATATCGCGTTTGGTATTAAAGGCATCAAACAGCTTGCGCAGCTTGTCGATGTCGCACAGTTCCTGAAAGCCCATCAGGTTCGTCTGCCCGGCCATGACGAAGTCTTCATCCTGGTTCTTTTCCAGCACCTGGTCAGCCATCTGCATGGCCGTCACCATCATGCTGTTCATGTTTGCGCGGGTCTCCTGCATTTCATGCAGCAACGCAGTACGAACTTCTGCGAGATCCTTGCCGGCAAACAATTCGTTCAGGTAGTTTGAAGCCTGCTGTAACTCGGCGGGACTGTGCTCTTTCTCGGTAGAAAGGATACGATTTTGTACCTCATCCTCGCCGGTCACCAGAATCGCCAGCACCTGCTTGCCGGACAGGCGCAGAAATTCAACGCGCTTGAACAGGGCATGCTCCTGTCGGGGCAAGGTCACCACGCCGGTCATCTGGGTGATACCGGACAACAACCCGGATGCCGACTCCACCAGATCTTTCGGTGTATGTTCCAGCGACAGCTCCAGGCGCATATTCTGGATCGACCGGTTATCCAGCGGCTGTACCTTTAACAGCGTATCAACGAAGAAACGGTAGCCCTGCACCGTGGGAACGCGACCGGCCGAGGTATGCGGGGAGCAGACAAAACCCAGTTCCTCGAGGTCGGACATGACATTGCGTACCGTGGCGGGACTCAGATCCAGCCCGGCTTCACGCGCCAGCGTACGTGAACCGACCGGTTGACCATCACGTACATAACGGTCAATCAGGGCTCGCAGCATTAGCTGGGCACGTTCAGAAAGTTCAGAACTGTCGTTGCTCATGTCATCATGTCAGGCACTTGGCGTATTACGTTCACCCGCATGATAATGTATTTGGCACTCCATGGGATAGAGTGCCAGCCACTGATACGCAAATAGTTGGCGCTCTCAGGGAGTCGTGTTAATTTCCTTGCCAACATACGGAATAACATATGAAACCTCATTTCAAACACATTGGCCTGCTGGGCAAATCAGAAGACCGCAACGTATCGATAACCTTGCGCGCCCTGACCGCATACCTGGAACAGCAGAAAATAGGGATCCTGCTCGACGAAAGTATTGCCGCTTGCTTCCCGGAACCACCCCATCCGGTGGTTGACCGTCAAGCCCTGGCGGACAGTTGTGACCTGGCAATCGTGGTGGGCGGTGATGGCACCCTGCTGAATGCCGCACGCAGCCTTGCCGAATCCGGCATTGCCGTACTCGGCGTCAACTTTGGACGACTTGGTTTTCTGGTTGATGTTTCACCGGAAGAAATGACCCAGCAAATGGAAAAGATTCTTGCCGGCGATTTCATCGAGGAACGACGCACCCTGCTGCATGCAACCGTGAGCCGCAATAATGATGTCCTCAGCAAAACAGCCGCGTTGAATGATGTGGTAGTACACAAAAAAGATGTCGCTCGCATGATCGAGCTGGACACCTGGATTGACGACTACTTCGTCAACACCAACCGCTCGGACGGACTGATTGTTTCCACACCAACCGGCTCCACTGCCTACGCACTTTCAGGCGGTGGCCCTATTCTGCACCCGAAACTGGATGCCATTACACTGGTGCCTATTTGTCCACACACGCTCAGCAACCGCCCGATCGTGGTACATGATGAATCTGTCATTAAAATCATCATTCACCAGGGCACCCTGGAAGCAACGGTTTCCTGTGATGGTCAGGTCAGCCACACGCTGGAAGCCGGTGACCACATCATCATACGCAAACACGAACACTCGCTGCGGCTGTTGCATCCGCAGGGACATGATTATTTTGCCATCCTCAGAGAGAAGCTGCGCTGGAGCAAACAACCCTGATGCAACAACAGTCTGCTTGCCGATACAGACAACAGCTGGATCACACATGCTGACACATATACACGTGCGCAACCTGGCTATTGTCGATGAAATCGATGTAGAACTGACAGCCGGGATGACCGCACTAACCGGCGAAACCGGCGCCGGCAAGTCGATACTGGTTGACGCGCTCGGCCTGGTACTCGGTGACCGCGCCGACAGCTCGTTCATCAGGCATGCTTGCGATCGTGCCGAAATCTCTGCCGGTTTCGACCTGCAGGATAATAACAGCGCCACCGACTGGCTGGGCCGGCATGACCTGGACATGGACGGCGAATGCCAGTTACGGCGCATCATCAGCCGTGAAGGTCGCTCGCGTGGCTATATCAATGGTCAGGCCGCACCGATGCAGTCATTACGCGAGCTCGGTGAACTGCTGGTCGACATCCACGGGCAACATGAACACCAGTCGCTGCTACGCAGCGCAGTGCAGCGGGATTTGCTTGACAGCTTTGGCGGCCACCAGGATCTGCTGACAGCCACAGCAGCGACCTGCAATGCCTGGAAAACAGCCAGGCAGGAACTGGCCTCGGTACTCAGCGACGATGCCGATCGCGATGCGCGCCTTGACCTGCTGCGTTACCAGTTACAGGAACTGGAAGCACTGGAACTGAGCGGCGATGAAATAAAACACATCGATGCCGAGCATGCGCGCCAGGCAAATGCCGGGCGCCTTCTGGAAGCAAGCCAGCAGGCACTTAACCGGCTGGATGCCGATGAGGGTCCCGCCGCCTACAACCTGATCAGCCAGGCACTTGAAGAACTGGGCGCATTGACAGAGATGGACCCGCGACTGGAAAACACCACCCGCCTGCTGGAAGAAACTTCGGTGCTGGTACAGGAGAGCATGGATTCATTGCGGCATTATTCCGAAGGCATCGAGATCGACCCGGAAAGATTGCAATGGCTGGAACAACGCACCGGCCTGCTGCATGATCTGGCACGCAAACACCGCTGCACAGCCGGAGAACTGCCCGCCATCGAAACAAACATTCGTCACGAACTGGAACTGATAGAAAATGCCGACCAGCACCGCGAGGCGTTACAGGAAAAACTTGCCACCCTGGAGCAGGATTACCGCTGCGTTTCAGGAAAACTGACGGCTAAACGCAAAGCAGCAGCCCGGTCATTTGGCAAGGAAATTACCGCGGCCATGCAAACACTGGGGATGCAGGGTGGCATTTTTAAGGTCAACATCAACACGCGCAAGGACGCTTCATTCGGACTTCACGGACTTGATGATATTGAATTCAGGGTCAGCGCCAACACCGGACAGCCGGTGCAGGCACTGAGCAAGGTCGCCTCTGGCGGCGAGCTGTCACGCATCAGCCTGTCCATCCAGGTGATTTCTGCCGGAAGCGCAACCATACCGACATTGATCTTCGATGAAGTCGACAGTGGAATCGGCGGCGGTGTCGCAGAAATTGTCGGGCAAAAGCTGCGCACCCTGGGCGCTGACCGGCAAGTGCTATGCGTCACCCACCTGCCGCAAGTCGCTGCTCTCGCGGACCAGCAAATGCAGGTCTGCAAACTTTCCGGCGAAGACAGTACCCGTACACGCATTCGCGCACTGAATAATGATGAGCGAATAGATGAACTGGCGCGCATGCTGGGCGGCGTAAAGATCACCAAACAAACCCGCGAGCATGCCCGGGAGATGATGATGCAGTCCCTGGAAAACCCAACGGTCGCGCAGAAAAAGAAAAAAACCAAAAAAGCGGGTTAGTCACAAACCGGCGACTGTGCCGGTTTTTCATCTGCAGTTTAATCCGCGAGATGAACAAACAGGTTCTGCTCTCCAGCCCTGTTCCTGAAAAACGGGCTCTGTCCGCTATTCACGGCACCCTATTCCCGGCATTTGGCACAGACGCCATACATGTACAGGCTGTGATCGGTCATTTCGTAACCGAGTTTGCTGGCGATATCCTTTTGCCGCTGCTCTATCGTCTCGTCGACAAATTCATCAACCTTGCCACACTTGATGCACAAAATATGGTCATGATGATGACCCTCGTCAAGCTCAAACACCGAGTGTCCGCCCTCGAAGTGGTGACGCGTAACCAGGCCGGCTGCCTCGAACTGGGTTAATACCCGGTAAACAGTCGCCAGACCGATATCCTCGCCCATATCCAGCAGTGCCTTGTAGACATCCTCTGCACTTTGGTGCCGGCTGCTACCACCTTCCATAATGTCCAGAATCTTCACCCTGGGCAGGGTAACCTTCAGGCCCGCCTTGCGTATCTCACTGGATTCCAATATCAATCTCCTGCTGTGATGCCATTAATGCAAACATGGGTTATGATGCTGCCGTTAATTTCCGGCAACCTATTCGGCCTCTGGATGCAAAAGCTTCTCATTATTATCAGTGTTATTGCAAGCGCGTTGAGCGCAGGCTGCGCTAACTATCATCTGGTACATAAAATTGATGTCCAGCAGGGCAATGTCATTACCCAGGATGAGGTTAATCTGCTTGAACCCGGCATGACCAGACGCCAGGTACGTTTCATCATGGGCTCTCCAATGATTGCTGACGTGTTTCACCAGGATCGCTGGGACTATGTATATGTACTATGGCCAGGTTACGGTGAACCAACCGGGATGCGCATTACCCTGTTTTTTGACGGCGATCTGCTGGTCAGGACTTCCGGCACGCTACACCCGGATGCCGCCGGCAAGGACGCATCGTCACGACCCAAGCAGGTAACGCTGGTGGTACCGCCGGAAGAACGCGTCCCGCCGGGAATACTCAACAGGATCTGGCACTGGCTGACGTTCCGCAAAGCAGATGAACAAAGTTATGCCCCTGCCAAGAAGCTGTAGCGTTGCGACGCTGCCGCGTCACAAAATAACAGTCAGTTGCCAGCGGCGCCCTTCTTCATCACCTTACCTTCTGCCGCACGCTGTTTTCTGACCTGCTTCGGGTCCGCGATCAGTGGACGGTAAATTTCAACGCGGTCACCGGCATGCAATGTATCACCCGGCTTACCCAGCTTGCCGAACACACCTACTTTATTTCTGGCAAGGTCGATGTCCGGAAACAGCTGCAGAATAGCAGAAGCCCGAATGGCATCTTCGAGGGTGGCATCAACAGCAACCTCCACCACTTCAATCACCTGTTTCCCGGGCAAGGCATAAGCAACCTCAACCGATATCGTTTCAACGCTGTCCATAAACCTCTGCCGCGCGTTTCTGAAAGGCATCCACCAGCGAATTCGCTATCTGGCTGAATACCGGACCGACTACCATGCCGACCATTTTGCTGGAAAAATCATATTCAAGGAACAGTGAAATTTTACAACCCTGCTCTCCCAGCGGACTAAACAGCCAGCGACCCTGCAAATGACTGAACGGCCCATCGACCAGTTCAATCGCGATTTCAACATCCGGCTGGTGCCGGTTGCGGGTGGTAAAGGATTTGCTGACACCACCTACCGAAAAATCGAGCCGCGCCACCATTTCGTTATTCTCGTATGACAACACGTCGGCCCCGCAACACCATGGCAAAAACTGCGGGTAGGCAGCTGCGTCGGTGACCAGCACAAACATTTCATGCGGCGTGTAAGGCAGCAGTGCCGAACGATCAATCGAATCCAAGACAGTTACCTTTCACCGTTGACATGGTCAGAAAATCCCGATCGCATTCAAAAATACAATAATCACAGCGACCGGCGTGATGTAACGCACCAGGAATCGCCACAGCGGATAAAACAAGCGGTCACCCATTCCCAGTTCATCAACAGATGACGCCCGTTTCATCTTCCAGGATGCGAAAATCGCTATCAGCAAACCGCCAAGCGGTAACATGATATTCGCGGTCAGGTAGTCCAGCAGGTCAAACACGGTACTGTCTGCGAATTCCTCAAAAGCTGACAACGGCTTGAACTCTGACCACAAGTTGAAAGAGAAAACCGTCATCAGTCCAAACAGCCATGTGACAAGACCGGCAGTCACCGAGGCGGTCACTCGCTTCATGCCCTTGTTCTCCACCAGCCAGGCCACCGCCGGCTCAATCAGCGAAATAGATGAGCTCCAGGCTGCGAATACCAGCAACACAAAAAACAGCATGCCAAAAAAAGCACCGTAGTCCATGTGGCCAAAGGCAATCGGCAAAGTCTGAAAGATCAGGCCGGGGCCCGCGCCAGGCTCCAGCCCGTTGGCAAACACGATGGGGAAAATGGCCATACCTGCGAGTAGCGCCACCAGTGTATCCATGATCGATACCGCTATTGACACCCTGGCAATCGAGGCACCACTCGGCAAGTAGGAACCGTAGATCATAATGGCACCCATACCAAGGCTGAGCGTAAAGAACGCATGCCCCATCGCAATCAAAATGCCATTTGCCGACAACTTGTCGAAGTCCGGCTGAAACAGAAATTCAATTCCCTGGTGGAAAGACCCGCTGTTCCATGCAAAACCCAGCAGCACGAATAACAACACGAACAGTGCCGGCATCAAAAACTTTACCGCCTTCTCAAGGCCACCACGCACACCCCGTGCCACAACCACCATGGTCATGGTAATAAAGATGGTATGCCAGGCCAGCAGGCTCTCCGGGGCACTAACCATGTTGGTAAAAATACTTTGTACACCATCAGCCGTGAGCCCGGTAAACATGCCGCTGCCGGTGCGAAACACATAAGCAAGCGCCCAGCCGGCAATAACGCTGTAATAGGAAAGAATCAAAAACCCGGCAAGCATGCCGGCCCAGCCAAGCAGCACCCAGGCACGACCGGCGTTCTCATCGGTGACAAGTGCACGCATGGTATTGACCGGGCTCTGGCGACCACGACGCCCTATCATAACCTCTGCCATCATGATGGGTATGCCGATCACGGCGATACACACGAGGTAAACCAGCACAAACGCCCCGCCACCGTTCTCGCCGGCTATATAGGGGAATTTCCATATATTCCCAAGCCCGACCGCCGAACCGGTAGCCGCGAGAATAAATGCCAGCCGGCTGGACCACTGGCCATGAATCGATTTTCGTGGATTATCCATACAGTTCCCCCCGATTAAGAGCACGGGCATTGTCCGTGAAATGACGCATCATCACAACCGGGCAGCACTGCTGCAGTACCCGGTGGAGAGTCGAGAAGAGACACCACACTGCGCAAAGAGGTTGATATACTGCGCCGATGGGAACCAAAAAATCCAAGAGCAGCTCCAATACGATCGCGCTGAACAAAAAAGCCCGCCATGACTACTTCCTCGAGGAACGTTTCGAGGCCGGACTTGCATTGCAGGGCTGGGAAGTAAAAAGTTTGCGTGAAGGCCGCGTGCAGCTAACCGAGAGCTACGTCATCATTCAGAATAGCGAGGCCTGGCTGTTCGGCTTTCATATAGCCCCGCTACTGAGCGCATCGACTCATATCACGCCCGACCCGACACGCAGCCGTAAACTGCTGCTGCACCGCAAGGAACTCGACAAGCTGATTGGCGCAGTGGAGCGCAAGGGCTATACCATCGTCGCCACGGCTCTTTACTGGAAACACGGGCGCGCCAAGCTGGAAATTGCGCTTGCCCGCGGCAAGCACAGCCACGACAAGCGGGCAACCCAGAAAGACCAGGAATGGACGCGCAGCAAACAACGCCTGATGCGTGGCCACTAGCAAGCGTCAGTGTCCCAAAAAAATCCAGTCAAAAACCAACCGCGGCTAAAAACGATAAAGCAGATAATTTCCTCATTTTCGCAGGCCTATTCCTGCTACTGGTAGCCGTTGCCACAACTGCCGATGAAGACCGCTTCAGGGATGTCGAAATAACCAGCACGCCGGTGGCCGAAGATATCTACATGCTGACCGGGCAAGGTGGCAACATCGGCGTATCCGTTGGTGCTGACGGCGTTTTCCTGATTGATGACCAGTTTGCGCCGTTGACAGAAAAAATAACGGCTGTTATTAACACGCTTTCGGATCGGCCGGTGCGATTCCTGCTCAACACCCACTGGCATCCGGACCATACCGGTGGCAACGTCAACATGGGCAAGGCAGACACCGTCATAGTGGCACATGACAATGTTCGCAAGCGCCTGGCCGTCGATAATGTTATTTAGATGTTCGGCATGCAAGCACCTGCCATGGAGAGAGTGCCGGACTACCGGTTATTACTTTTGATAATGCCATGACATTCCATCTCAATGGCAATGAGATTCATATCAGTCATATAAAAAACGCGCATACAGACGGTGACTCAATCGTCCACTTCAGAGATGCAAATGTCATCCACACCGGGATGTCTACTTTGCTGGCATGCACCCGTTTATAGACACTCATTCAGGTGGATCGACCGAGGGGACGACCAACGCGCTTGACTGGATACTCGCCTTGTCCGACAAAAAACGGCCATCATCCCGGAGCATGGACCGGTTAGCGACAAAAGCAAGCTGATGAGCTACACCGATATGCTCAGGAGAGTCAGCGGTCGCATAGGTAAAATGATTGCAGAACAGGCATCAATGGAACAGCTGCCGGCGGCCGAGCCAACAAAAGATTTTGATGAGACTTACGGTAACGGACCTATCAAGAGTACTGCGTTTGTGAAAATGCTGTATGCGGATATGGCAACAGATTGAGCTGGCGGGGTTCCCCGGAAAAAACCCGGCAGACAAACCGGTTTGCAAGCAGCTGTTTGTCTGCCGGGTTCTGCTAGTTGGCCGTTGTCTCGACCACGATTTCAGAGCCTTGCTCTGCATTGCGTACATTCATGTCATGTAAACGCGCAATCAACTTGTCCAAACCGCCGGTACTGACTTCACGATTAAAACTCGAGCGGTGCGTAGCAACAAGACTGATGCCCTCAACGGATACGTCATAGATCAACCAGCCACGCTCGGCCTTGTGCATACGGAAAATGACGTGCACGACAGGTCCGTTCGGTTGATCAATCTCGGCATTTACGACCGCCTGCCCTTCTTTCTGTTCACCGCGCAGTGGCAGAAAACGGGCAACTTCTCCCTGGTAGGTCTTTACCTGCCGCAGATAGGTACTGAGTAACAATTCCTGGAATTCATTCACAAAGGCATCGCGCTGTTCGGGAGTAGCCGTTCGCCAGTTCTTACCCAGCACCCAGCGGGACAAGGTGCGAATATCCACATTCGGCAGCACCACTTCTTGCGCAATAAGGCGTAGCCGCTGCGGGTCATTGATTATTTCAGGGTCTTGCTTGACGAGCTCTTCTAGCGTTGCAGTCATTGTCGCCAGTGTCTCTACCGGTCCCAGCTCTGCCAGTGCCGGCTTGCCAAGTGTCAGGCCCATAAACATGCACAGCAGCCAGCTTGCCCAGCTCCCGCCGATAGACTGACTGCCGCGTAATTCTCTGCTGAAACCATTGTTTTTCATGTTGTTACTCTCGTTCTCCCGGCTTGTTACTTAGCGACTGGTTATGACCAACATTTACTGCCAAGGTTCTACCCCGTTCGGCCAGGTGTTGCGCTTCGACCTGTCAATATGTCCTGAACAGCGGCTGCGCTAAGCAGCGGAAGTTTTTGTATATGGCCCGGCACTATTATTTTACTGTCTTCTGCCATTTGATTGCCATCCCCCTTTTGTCCTTGTAACATATTGACTTTAATAGACAAGAAAGGAACAGTAGAACATGAACCGAATTTTCCTGCTCCTGGTAATGTCGCTGCAAACCACCCAGGCCTTCGCCACAGAAGTACCGGAAGTTGTCAAATCCTGCCTGGAAAAAAACACCCCGGAATCAACCTCGGCACAGACAATAGAACTGCGCGCCCGCGACCGAAATGGCTATGAGCAGGTTTTGCAGTCAAACGTCTACTGGAAACGTTTTTCGGATAATCGCTCAAGAATCCTGATGCATTTTGATGAACCCGCCGATGTACGCGGCGCGCGTTTCCTGATCATCGAGAACGAACCGGAAAACGACATGTACATCTACATGCCGGGCCTGCTGATCACCCGCAAGATCACATCCAAACGAATCTCCAGCTCAATCCTGGGTACAGATTTCTCCTACGAAGACTATGAACGCTTGCACGGCATCCTGACTGACCTGAAAGCGGAGCAATATCCCGATGAAGTGCTCGACGGACGTCCTGTATATGTTGTTAACAGCTACCCCGGAGATAATTCCGGCTATGAAAAAATAACCACCTTCATAGACAAGGAAACCTGCGTCGCCCTGAAAACGGACCTTTATGAACGTGGTCACCAGCTGCGAAAGACCATGCGTGTTGACCCGGCAACCATAAAGAAGGAAGGCGACATCCATGTGCCGCATGAACTTCTTATGCGTGACGTTCGTGACAACACAGAGACGCAATTGAACATCCGGAAAATCAGCACAAACCTCCCGCTGGACGATGCGTTATTTGATCCTGAGCAACTGAAACAACAAGAAGCACCACCCATCGACTCTGATTGATGAGTATTATTTATAGAATTTCGGCACTGGTCTCAAGACATACCACCCTTACACTGCTGCTGACCCTGGCACTGTCAGCAATAGCCCTGACGGCAATCGTTGATCCGGCCACGGGTCAGATGCGACTCATCATAGACCCCTCGGCCAACCGCCTGTTCTCGGAAAACCAGTCGGCAAAAAAATATTACGACCAGACCCGCCAGATGTTCGGCAGCGATGAGACGCTTATCATCACCGTTGCTGCTGATGACGTCTTCACAGACGCCAGCATTGACACAATCAACCGCATCACCACGCGTATCGAGGAAATCCCGGCAGTACACCACGTTGTATCACTTGCCAACGCTGTTGATATTCGCACGCTGGACGGCGGGCTGGATATCTCGCCGTTCAGCACGCAACTGGAAGACGGTTCGGCAAGCCTCGAGGATATAAAAAATCGCGTCCTGAAAAACCCGCTGTATGCGGGCAATCTTGTTTCGAAGACGGCGGACGCTACCGCAGTGGTTGTGTATTTCAATGACATCTCCGACCGTGACTATATGGGTGGCGGCATACACGAAGACATCACCCGCATTGTCGAAACAGAGAAGGGTGACCACGAAATCTTCATGACCGGCTCGCCGTATTTCAAGTTTGCCATGGTCGAGCTGCTGGTTGACGACCTGATCTGGACGCCGCCACTGATCACCGTCATCATCGCCATCGTTCTGGCGATCTCCTTTCGCACCCTGATCGGCGTTGTCGCGCCGATGTTAACAGTCGCTATCGGCGTTATTCTTACCCTTGGCACCATCTCCGGACTGGGCTACTCGCTCAGCATGATCTCGGTGCTGGTACCTCCACTGCTGATGATCCTCGGGCTTTCCTACGCCGTGCATGTGACCTCCGAGTACCACCAGCAGCGACACAAGCCGAACCCGGACGACATCATCATTAACCAGACACTGAAGCACATGACGCTACCGGTCGCGCTGACAGGACTCACCACCATTGCCGGCTTCGTTGCACTGATGGCAAACCCGATCAGTGCTGTACAGGAATTTGGTATTTTCTCAGCCATTGGCGTGGTTTATATAACCGTGCTGTCACTCACATTTACCCCGGCCCTGCTGACATTCCTTGACCGAAAACGCGATACATGCACTGCATCCACGGACACCACATCTGGCAAGGGATTTGACCGCTTTGTTGACCGAATCGCCCTGTTTGACCTTAAAAACAGGCACAATATCTTTGTCGTCTTCGGTCTGCTTTTGCTGTTATCACTGGCGGGCATGATGAAAATTCATGTCAGCACCGAGTCAATTACCAATTTCTCCAGTGACTCCGATGTGCGCAAGGGTTTTAATATCGTCAACGACAAGCTCGGCGGCGCCAACCACTTCTACATTGTTATTGAAGGCACCCATACGGATACCTTCAAGGAACCGCGCAATCTGGAGATACTCAAACAACTTCAGGACTGGCTGGAGCAGCAACCCGAAGTGGGAGGCACGCTCTCGATCGCTGATTACCTGATGCTGATAAACCAGGCGTTCAATGATAACGACCCGGCCTTCCATGCCATACCGGAAAGCAAGCGTCTGATCACCCAGTTGCTGTTCCTGAGTTCCAGCGACGAACTGGACAGCATTGTCGACAGCCGCTACAGAACTGCCAACCTGGTGGTCCGCTCCAGGGTGATTAACTCAGACCACATGAACGATTTGCTTGAGCGCATAAAGCCGCAACTTGAGCAGTTTCCCGAGCATCTGAAACCGGTTATCACCGGCAACCCGGTACTCATCAGTGAAACGCTGACGGATATCATCGTCGGTCAGGCCCGCAGTGTCGCGCTCGCCCTGTTGTTTGTCTATGCCATCCTGGCGGTGATGTTTATGTCGCCGAGAATCGGAGCAGTTGCCCTGATTCCCAACATCATCCCTGTTGCGGTTTACTTTGGGTCTCTGGGTTTTTTCGGTATCAGCCTGAACCCGAGTACCAGCCTGATTGCGCCGATGGTACTGGGCATCGCCATCGACGATACCATTCACTATTTCTCACGCTTTAACCGGGAAGTGCATCGCCATGCTGATGACAGAAAGGCCACTTTACTGGCCATGAAGGCTGTCGGACGCCCGGTTACGCTCACATCCGTCGGCCTGTGCCTCGGTTTTCTGGTGTTAATGACCAGCGAACTGCGTATGCAGGTTCATGTCGGCCTGATGGCCTCCTACGCCCTGGCCATTGCCTGGCTCAGCGACTTTCTGCTGACACCGGCCCTCTGCGCCAGCGTCCGCTTTACCACACTCTGGGATGCCCTGACGCTCGACCTTGGCGAGAACCCCCAGAAATCCATCCCGCTTCTCAAGGGACTGAGGACATCCCAGGCCAGAATTGTTGCGCTGATGGCAAGGATTACCCGGGAACCGCAGGGCAAGCGAATCATCAGCGCCGGCGATAACGCCTCGGAAATGTACGTCGTTATAGAGGGGAAATTATCCACCTCGATCGAAGGCGAAAGCGGGCGCATACAACTGGCAACACATGGACGTGGCGATGTTGTTGGTGAAGCCGGATTGTTTTACGAGACCCGCACCGCGGATGTTGATGTTGTTGAAGACTGCCGCCTGTTATGCCTGACCCAGGCAAACCTTGACCGCCTCAGCCGGCGCTACCCGTACATCGCCACCAAGGTATTTAAAAACCTGAACAAGATTCTGGCGACACGCCTGTATGACACGAGCCACAAACTCACATAATAACCAGCCTGCATTACAAAAGGTTAGAGCATGGAAAATAATAACGAGAAGAAAGAAATAATCGGCATGGTAGAGCGCGCACTGGATGATTTCCGCCAGGGCATGGAATACCGCGAGCAGCTCAGTATTCGCATTGGCCGGCGCACCACGCAAATTATCCGGTTTGGCATGCTAGCCCTGTCAATACTCGGTCTGGCATTATTCTACCTGATATTTATACTTACAAAGGATTTCTCAAACATCACCACACACATGACAGCAATGTCCGGCTACATGAACAACATGAACAACAGTTTCACATCGGTGAGCAGCGCTATCACCCAGGTTGAGAAAACCCTGGTGAAGATCAATGAGCACATCACCGTCATGCCAGCCTTGAATGACTCTGTCGGCAACATAGACGCAAGCCTTGGCCTGCTGCGGACTGACATGAACTCAATGGTAGAGCAGATTGAATTCATGAATGGCAGTGTCGCAAACATGGCAGGCAGCATACAGGTGATGAACAATCAAATTAATGACATGAATCGTGCCATCAACAGCATGGCGTCCAACATACACCAGATGGCAAAACCCATGAAAGTATTGCCATTCTAGGCCCCGTCTGCAGGCATGCCCGGGACAATAAATTTACTTGAGAAAAAACTGCTGATAAAGCCGGGAGAGCGCGGCAATCTACTTTATTTCCTGATGTTCTTTATGCTGGTGAGCGCTGGCATGGCAATCGGCCGCAGCACCGCAGACGCCCTGTTCCTGAAGCGACTGGGCATTGAATACCTGCCGTTGATGTACATTATTCAGGGTGTGATGCTGGCAACTGTCAGCATGGTGTATGCCGCCTTTGCCGACCGTATCCCTGCAGAAAAATTCTTCCGCGCGCTGTTTGCCGTCCTTATTGTGCTGGTCTTCGCCAGCTGGACTGCCATGTCAGTAAACAGCAGCCCCCTTGTTTACCCTGTCTACTACCTTGTCTACGAAGTCGCATCAGAAATTCTGCTGGTGCATGCTGCGCTTTACATGAACCAGAACATGACCACAATACAGAGCAAGCGTCTGGCGCCACTGATCTATGCCGGGGCCCAGGTTGGCACTATCACCGGCGGACTGCTACTGGTTGTTGCCGCCCCGGTATTCGGGACTCGTAACCTGCTGCTACTCTGGTGCGCCTTGCTGCTGGTCAGCGCCATCGTGATCAACCTCCGGCATAAAAGACACGGCACCTCGACACACTTCCGCACACCAAAGAAATCCAGTCACCTGGTGAACGACTGTATCGAACAGGTAAAGCAGGGGGTAAAGTTCACTTACCGTTACAGCTTGCTGCGTGCCGCATCACTGGCACTGTTTTTCATGGTGCTGGCCTTCTACATACTCTGTTACAGCGTCAACCGGATTTACACCCAGACATTTGACACGGAAGAAAGTTTGACCCGATTTTTTGGTCTGCTGACAGCCGCCACCAGCGCCACTGCACTGTTTATGCAGCTATTTGTTACCAACCGGGCAATCAAGCACTTTGGCGTGCGCACCATTAACCTGCTATTCCCGACCACTACTCTGATCTGCCTGATCGCTTTGGCATTCAGTTTTTCCCTGCCCGCCGCCCTGCTTGGCAGCATCAACAAGGATGCCCTCATGCCTGCCTTCAGGAACCCGGTCCGGACCATGTTCTTCAATGCGCTCCCCGCCTATATGCAGGGACGAGCCCGCGCCATGTCAATTGCACTGGTGCTGCCGCTGGCGTTAATGGGGGGCGGTGTCATACTCATGCTGATGCAAAACATGAACACCCCGGTATATTTCCTCGTTTTTGGTATCTTCGCAGCCAGCCTGTATCTCTTCTTCAGCCAACAGATGAACAAGACCTATGTCGGGACGCTACTGGCCACGTTGAAAGAACGCCTGTTTTTGCCTGACAAACACATGTATTCAGACTTGCAGGGGGGCGGCGAACAAACACTGAAAGAAATCATGCGGGGGATCAATAACGCTGACGAGGAGGTGTCTGTGGCGTTTGCGAAAGTGCTTGTCGGATCTTTTCCGGACAAGGCTGCAGGAATCATCCTGGAACGCGCAGGCAACATGCAAACAGCAACCGCAGACCGCGCCCTGAGTCTACTTGCGCCCCTTGAACTCTCGGCTTACACAGACGAATTGCACCGGCTTGCCAGCAACGGTGACTCACACCTGCAGACAACCGTCACGCGACTGTTGCTTGATAAAAACCACAAGGCATCCATTACAGAAGCTATTGCGCAACTGCACAGCAGCAATCCCCGCATGCAGTCTACAGCCATCCATGCCGCCCTGCGTTATCCAGACGTACACAACAATGACCGCAACAAGGCGCTGGCAGCCTGGCAATCATTACTACAGTCAAACACGGCCTCTCGTTGTGCCGCCATGGATAACATTCAGGACTTCGCCCTGCTTGGCCGTCCTGAACGGCAGTCATTGTTGACTGACTATCTCGATGCCTTCATATCCTTGCTTGCTGATGCTTCTGAACATACAAGCCTGCGCGCCTTGCAGGGACTGCAACAATGGAAAGAAGCTATTACCCCGGAACTGGCTCAGGCTGTCATACAAGCGACGGCCAGTGAAGATCCACAGCTTCGCGAGGCTGCTGTCGGTTGCCTGCATCTGATTAACGAAGAGCGACGCAACAAGCTGATTATAAATGCGATCGGGGACGGGCATATCCGCGTACGTAAAGCGGGCATTGCTATATTGCGGTCTGTTTCAAAGGATTATAATGAATCCGCACTGCAATGGATTTTCGGAAATCAGGCCAGTCTGCGGGCCCAGGAAACCCTGATGACATCACTCATGAACGCACACTTGCCAACGTCGATATATGAAGAAATCGCACAAATCAAGTCAAGGGAAATCCTGTTGCTGCAGGATGCACTCGCCATCCTCGAGCAGGATAACGAAATAACCGTGAACTCTGCCCGACCCCTGCTCCAGTACACACTCAAGGAACAACTCGACCAGACCATAGAACTGGTGTTACTGGCGCTTGAATCACTGTATGACAAGGAAACGATCAGGATCATCCATGCCGGTTTCGCATGCGGCGATTCACGTCATATTGCCAATGCCTGCGAAGTGCTCGGAAACCTCGTCAAGAACTCCAGCATCGACAACCTGTGTGATGCCCTGCAGCGAGCCTCCGGTGAAGACCCTGGACACTGGAAGCCACGTTTTGCGAGTGTCGACGAAGTACTGCAGTGGTGTGTAAATCACGGCAACAACTGGTTAAGCGAGTGCGGCAAACAGGCACTGCAACCGGCAGGAAAATTTAATGCCTGATATCTTTGACCGTCTGATGCTACTCAAGCAATCGTCTGTCTTCTCAATGGTCAGCACAGCTGACCTGCGCGTGGTTGCACAGTCACTGGAACAGCAGGATTACTTTGCCGGCGACTGCGTATTTGAAATCAATGATCAGGGTGACCACCTGTATTTACTCGTATCGGGAAAAATCGGAGTCACCATTGACAAGGATCCCGGCAGTGATAACTACATTGCCCTGCTCGGGCCGGGCGACACCTTCGGTGAGATGAATCTGCTGGACGACCTGCCCCGCTCTGCAACCGCCCATGTCATTGAAGATGCCACAGTACTCACACTTGAAAAAACATGCCTGCGTGGACTGATACAAAGCTATCCTGATATCAGCATCGGCATGCTGCGCAGCCTGTCTTTACGGGTCCGTGAAGTAAATAACAGGCTCCTTTCTCTAAAAGACAAATGAAACGAAAGCGAACACATCAGACAGATACCGCCCGGTTACTGGCCCGCACTATGCTGCTGGCCTTATGCCTGCACATTACCGACACTGCACTGGCTGCCAAACCCGGTGACGGGCACTACAACATGGCCGGCTTCTTTGACATACATGTCTGCAACTGGCCGGGGCGAGCACTGTTCTTTATGCCGCTGTTCTCAACTGCCGGATATGACGATATAGAGAAAATTGAAGTCTTGTACCCTGATAACCGCCTGCTGGTCGATCTTGACCTCTCCAGCTACCGTACCATCAGCAAGGCAGGTCAACCGGACAAACGGGTCTTCATCAAACAGCTGGATGTCCCGTCAGGGGCTATGGACGGCTGGTACACAGCACGCATCACACTGAATAACGGCACGGTACAGAAAGCACGTGACTACGTCATCATTTCAAAGCTGGCGCGCGCTGGCGGTCAGGTTCCCGGTGACGAGCAGGAGCTGCCAGAAGCACCCGGGGCACTAAGCTGGGCAGCCGTTCCGGGTGCTGCCTTCTACCAGGTGTTTATCAGGGATTTATGGGATGAGAATAGTCTGGTCTACAGCTCACCACTGCTTGCCGAAACAAAAGTCATCTTGCCGAAAAACCTGCTTGAACCCGGCGGCCATTACAGCTGGATAATACACGCACGGGATACCAACGAGGACCTGATGCTTGGCGACTTTAACCAGGGATCAATGAGCAAGCCGGTTTCGTTCTCCATCCAGTGACCCTTAACGGCCTACTTCGAGGTGTGTTCAAACACGCCATCCCAGTCCGGACCAATTCCTTGCGACTGTAGTGCACTAATCCGTTCCAGGTAGAGGCTGAACAGTCTGCGCTCCGGCGCCGCCTGCTGTAGCACCTGAAAGGCGGAATACGCCTTGTCGAGATCGCCCGCAAAGTAATGGTTAAGCGCTGTATTACTCTCTACCACCTCTTTTGCCAGCTCGCCGCTAACACTGGCCGACAGACCAACCGGCTCATAGATAGTCACCGACTCATGCTTTCCCTTGACCTTCACCCGGTCCAGGCAACGCAGCAGCATACCTTCCAGGCCTGCAGCCGTGGCTTCACTGACGATCAGGCGCACGCCGTAGTATTTGGTTAACCCTTCCAGACGCGAACCCAGGTTAACGGCATCACCAATAACCGTGTAGGCACGCCGGTATTCAGAGCCCATGTCACCAACATTCATCATGCCGGTATTAATACCAACACCGATATTCACCTCCGGCCAGTTACGTTCACTGAATTCAGTCCGCATGGCCACCACCTGATCGAGCATTGCCAGCGCCGCCTCAACGGCGTGCTGCCGGTGCCCGGGGTCCTGTACCGGCGCGCCCCAGAAGGCCATGATCATATCGCCGACATACTTATCGATGGTGCCGCGCTTTTCGAAAATGATGCGCGTCATGGGCGTGAAAAACCGGTTCAGTAACTGCTTCAATTCATCGGCCGCCAGTGATTCCGATATCGTGGTAAAACCGCGAATATCGCAAAACAGCACAGACAACTCCTTGCTTTCCCCCTCAACAGAGAAATTTCCACCCGGATTACGGCTCATCTCATCGACGATCTCCGGCGGCACATATTGGCCAAATATGCTCTTCAGCTGCTTGCGACTCTGCGCCTCTGTGAGGTACTGGGCCAACAGGCCAACCAACAGGGCAATCGGAAGCTGCACCAGTACCGGTATCGCCAGCGGCATCCACAGATCAGCCGCATTGAAGGCAAATTGCACCCCAACGACATAGAGCCCCGACAGCAGCAGCGCCAGTGGCACGGCAATAGTGGCCGACAGCAGATAGATACCGGTACCCAGTATCAGGCCTGCCAGAAACAAAATACTGACCATTGTCAGCAAACCGGCAGGCCTCAGACTGCGATCAGTGAGCATGTTGGCAAAGGCCGTTGCCGCAATCTCGACTCCACTCAGGTCGACGCCATCGTCATTCGTGAAGACCGTGTAGAACCGGTCAGGTTGGCCCGGATCGTAAAGATCAGACAGGCCTACGAACACCACCTTGCCGTTAAGGTCTGTCGCAGACTCGCCTTTCATGACAGCATTGTAGGGAATGTTCGGAATGCTGCCTGGCGGTCCGTAAAAATTCAGATAACGGTTGTCACCACCTGAATAAAGACCCGCAAGTGCCGTCATCTGCAGGCGCTCATCAGCTGTCAGCGATTCATCACCGGCGAGCACCGTTCTGACCCTGTCATTCAGTGCCGGATCATTCGCAAACATGCTGTACAGGCTCTGACTCAGCCTGTTTACCCCGGCAGCACGCCCCACTTCTGACTCGGTACGCGGCAACCCCTCCAGCCCCGTCGCACCGGCCTGTTCCAGTACCGCCATCCAGCGCTGCTGGGCTGGCAGTGCTAACACCTGCAAAGCGGCCGAGGGCATGGTAGCCACATAACCGGCGCTGGGTTTGAATGACCAGAACTGGTACACATTCACCTGTACCTTGGGTACAGGAAACGGCGCCAGTGCCTTTGCCGCTTCGGCCAGTACCGGGATGGGGGGCACCAGTTCTTCCACCCAGATAGTGCCGGTCTGCTGACCCTGTGTGTCATAAATCGGCTGACGCTTGCCGTTCAGGCGTTCAAACAGCACCACGCGTTCGGAATCCGCCACGGCACGGGCAAACTCGGCGTCATCCTCAGCCACCTTGGGTCGCTGGAAGTCCATATCAAAAACGATGACAGACGCACCACCCTCAAGCAGTTTTTCGATTAAATCGGCATGAATGGAACGCGGCCAGTCTCGCGGCAGCTTGGATAGACCCAGGCCGGCGATATCCCGTTCGTTAATGGCGACCACTGCGACTTCGGGAGGCGGTTCGATAGCACCACGCATCTGGAACAGCCAGTCAAGACCGACGTGTTTTTCAAAATCGGCGCCCAGCGGGGTAAGGCCAAGAATTACACCGACCAGGCCGGTAAGAATACCAAAAATTAATCCCTTGGCAGTTCGGTGCATTGATTTCCCCGGTGAGTGTCAGCTCCAAACAGCACAACTGTATATATTATCCCAATGATACACGTATGCGGGGATTACAAAGAAAGGGCTCCGAACGGAGCCCTGCAGAGTTAGTTAAATACACACGTAAACAGTCTTCCATAGTCAGCCTTTGCCTGCCCGCATCACGGGACCTGAAGCGGGACGCTCTAACAAGCGCCCGGCTTCAGGTATTGATGTCAAAAATAA
>Ga0316191_10000361_pt1 | contig 29137 bp, 22 predicted proteins | sample Eddworburr2cm_MG_FD_204928 | JGI IMG/M metagenome (GOLD analysis project Ga0316191, IMG submission 204928) | Coastal sediment microbial communities from Maine, United States - Eddy worm burrow 2 cm | ecosystem: Environmental > Aquatic > Marine > Coastal > Sediment | place: USA: Maine...
TTCCATCGATATCACCTGCAACAACGCCAATAATGGAACCATCGTAGTTACTGCTCTGGGGGAAAGCGGGGCCCATTTTTTCGATCTGGCGGGACCAGTCATTACAACTAATGCCATAGGTGTCTTTACGGGTCTTCCCCAGGGAGACTATACGGTCACCGTACGTGATCAGGGTCTTTGTACTACCACAGATATGACTCCTATAATCACCATCAACAATCCCTCCCTTGTCTCTGCTGTGGTAGATAATATAACAAATGCTGCTTGCTTTGGCGAGAGCAGCGGCTCCATTGCCATAACTCCCATGGGAGGTACACCTTCGGGCTCGGGCACCGGATATAGCTATGCCTGGACAGGCCCCTCAGGTTTTACTTCTCCTGCAGAGGATATCATGAATGTGGAAGCAGGCGATTACTTTGTCACTATCACAGACGGGAACGGATGTTTCTCCAATCTGGGGCCCTATACAGTGGGTCAGCCAACGCAAATAAATGCAGTACTTGATGCCAGCACGGATGTTCTCTGTAACGGAGGAAACGATGGTACAGCCTCTATTACCGCCAGCGGGGGAGCAGGAGGCTACACTTACTCCTGGATAGGATTGGTCAATGGACTGGTTTCCACCGATCCAAACCCATCAAACTTGCCCGCCGATACCTACAACCTGATTGTGGTAGACGCCAATGGCTGTTCCAGGACTTTTACTTCCTTCCTGATCATTAACGAGCCTTTGCTCCTGAGCATTACTGTGGATGAGGTCATCGATGTATACTGCAACGGAGGAAACGATGGATCCGTAAGAATTACACCCAGTGGCGGTACCCCCATCTATAGCTTTCTGTGGACCGGGGCTTTCTTCGGATATACTTCCACCGATGAGGATCCTACCGGGATGCCGGCCGACACCTATTCTCTCACCATAAGCGATGCCAATGGATGTAGCCGGATCTATACCGATTTACTAAGCATCGACGAACCCCCAGCCATGACCCTGACCCTGGACGGCAGCAGCAATGTTAGCTGTTTTGGGGGCAACGACGGAACGGCTACTATTACGGTGACGGGCGGGACCCCACCCTACACTTTTGCGTGGGTCGGTGTGGTAAACGGACCTGCCTCCGATGTAGAGGATCCCAACGACCTCCTGGCAGATACCTATTCCTTATTCGTCCTGGATAACAACGGGTGTTTCGTCTCAGCTATTAATTTCCTGACCATTACAGAGCCTGTCGGACTGGCAGTAGCCGTCGACCTTGTCACCAATATAGATTGCAATGGAGGGTCTACAGGTGCCATTGACATTACTCCCATTGGAGGTACTTCGCCGTTCATATTTAACTGGACCGGGCCCAACGGATTCACCTCCACCGACGAAGATCTTACCAATCTGGCAGTGGGGGACTACAGTCTTAGCATCTCCGACGTAAATACTTGTACACGCTTGTATAATCCCCTGGCCAGCATCACTCAAAATCCTCCCATAACAGGCACCTTCGCGGTCACTGACCTGAGCTGTGGAGATCCTGTGGCCAGCAACGACGGGGCTATTGATGCCACCATCTCGGGCGGAGCTCCCATATACACTTATCTATGGAACGGGCCTTCAGGCTTTACGGCTAATACCGAAGATATCAACACTTTGCTGCCCGGTTCTTATGTCCTTGAGGTCACCGATAACGTGGGATGTATTATGACCTTCCCGGCACAGGTGGTTGGCATACCTCCTGTTCTCACAGCCAGCACCACCCAGGTGGATATTGACTGTTTTGGAGCGGGCAACGGATCCATAGATCTCACTGTGACCGGCGGAACTGCTCCCTACCTTTTTGCCTGGACAGGACCTTCCGGATTTACAGCCAATACCGAGGACATTGCCAACCTGGGTCCAGGGGCATACAGTGTCACGGTGACCGATGATCATGGATGCCCGGTCCCATTTGCGGATATTGCCACCATCACGGAAATTGCAGAAATCCTTGTAACAGCAGTTAAAACAGATGTAAGCTGCGCAGGGGGGGCCGATGGTACCCTTGATATCAACGTCATCGGCGGAACAGCCCCATTCATCTTTGCATGGACAGGGCCCTCAGGATTTACCTCAAGCAACGAGGACCTGACTGGTCTGGCTGCAGGGACATACAGTCTTACGATCACCGATGCAAACGGATGTATGGTCAGCTTCCCCAACCTGGAAACCATCCTTGAGCCTGCCCCCATAAGCGTAAGCTATACCCAGGTCGATGTGATCACCTGCTTTGATTCTCCTGAGGGAAGCATCGATGCAAGCGGAGCAGGTGGAACCGGTACTTTCCTCTATTCCCTTGACGGATCAGTACCGGATCTGTCGGGGATATTCATAAATCTGACTGCCGGATTCCACACCTTGACACTCACGGATCAGAATGGCTGCACGAAGGATAGCATTGTGGAAATTCTGGGACCCCCCGAACTACTGATCGATAACATTGCCATTGGTGACGTCACCGGATGTGCCGGAGACTCCAATGGCAGCCTGGTGCTTACGGCCTCAGGTGGAACCGGAATCCTGGAATACTCTCTGGACGATGTTAGCTATCAGCCTTCATCCACATTTAATGGACTAACTGCCGGGGACTATACTGTTTATGTAAGAGATGCCAATGGATGTACTTCAAGTGCTCCGGCCACCGTAGGCGAACCTGCTCCGGTCACTGCAGTGGTGGTTAAAACAGATGCCTCCTTCGGATCACTGGGTTCTATCACAATTTCGGGCAGTACAGGGGGAACAGCTCCCTATGAGTATTCCATACAGGGACCGGGCGGACCCTTTACCAGCACAACAGTTTACACCGACCTGGTACCGGCCACTTATCATGTAATAGTCAGGGACCAGAATGGCTGTATACATGAAGAATTTGTCGATATTCTTGACATAGTCCCACTGGATGTGGTGATCAATGTAAGCCATGTAAGCTGTTTCGGAGCCGACGACGGGACTATAGAGTTTGTCCCTCAGGATGCTGTTGGAGCTGTTCAGTACTCCATCGATAATGGGGGAAATTTTGTATCCACACCGCTCTTTGAAAATCTGGCGGGCAATACCACTTACGACCTGGTAGCCATTGATGAGGCAGGCAAGGTGTTCGTCTCCTCGGTGAACATTACCGAACCCGCCGCCATGGTATTCTCTCACACGACAACGCCTGCACAGTGCAATGCATTCAGCCCCACCGGAGCTGCTAATATTACAGTAACAGGAGGAACAGGAATTTACACCTACCTCTGGTCGGATGGCAGTACGGACGAGGACAGGATTCTCATGCCATCGGGAGTCTATACCTTACAAATATGGGATGGCAACAATTGCATGCTGGATGAAATAGTCATTATAAGCAGTGAAGTGGTGGTGAACGCTTATGCCGGAGAAGATACATCCGTCTGTTTTGGTGAATCGATTCAATTATCTGGATCAGGTGATTATGCACCTGTCTGGGAACCCTCAGAGTTTCTGGACCGGAATGACATCCTCGACCCGGTCACCGTGGGTATAACAGAGCCCATTACATTTACGCTGACCTTCACAGAGACGCTAAGTCCCTACGCCTGCTCTAACACCGATTCGATCACTGTGAGTCCATATCCCGAGCTTGGCATTGATGTTACAGCCGACACCTTTGTTATATCTGGAAGCTCAGCCCAGCTTGAAGCCACCGGAGGTCCCTTCGTCCAGTACAGGTGGGAGCCAGAAACCGGACTAAATAACAGCAGCATACCCAATCCGATAGCCACTCCCTATGACCCCATCAGGTATTATGTTTATGGAATAAGCGAACATGGATGTGAGGAGGTGGATTCGGTATTCATCGATGTCCTCGAAGATATTACTGTATACAATGTCTTCTCCCCCAACGGAGACGGCATCAATGAATATTTTGAGATTGAACATGCAGAACGTTTCCCGGAAATGCTTGTGGAAGTCTATAGTCGCTGGGGTGATCTTCTCTTTTCGACAGTGGGATATCATAGTGGAAGCCGGTGGGATGGCAGAGCACGAGGCAAGGAAGCACCTGTGGGTACTTATTATTATGTAGTTGTCCCCTACCCGGGCGCCAAACCCATTACAGGGCATGTAACCATAATCAGATAGCATGAGAAGGGTAAAACATATCGTATTATTCGCTATCATAGCTGCTTCAGCCAGTCTGCAGGCACAACAGTTACCACATTATACCCAGTATATGTTCAACGATTTTGTGGTCAATCCAGCCATTGCCGGTGTTCACAATTTCTACCAGATCCGGACCAACCATAGATTCCAGTGGGTGGGTCTAAGCGATCCTCCCATGACTAACTCCATAGCTTTCTATGGTCCGCACGACAAACTAAATATGGGATATGGCGGCTATGTTTACAGCGATGTGACCGGACCAACCAGCAGGGCCGGGATCACCGGTTCTTATGCCTATAACATTGCAGTTGCCGGGGATGTACGTCTCTCCATGGGCCTTTCCATGGGCCTTATGCAGTACCGGATTGATGGCACCCAGTTGAACCCGGCAGATGTCTCAGATCCCAGCATACTTAATATGGTGAGTACCTCTTATCTGCCTGATGCCAGCCTCGGCCTCTACCTCTACCATGATAATTTCTATGTGGGGCTCTCTGCAGCGCAACTGCTGAATAATTCTGTTAAAATTTTCGATAATAAGAACGGGCTAAACCGTTTGAAAACCCATATCAACCTCATTGGAGCATACCGTTTCCACCTGGATGAGGATTGGCTCATAGAGCCTTCTGTAATGATCAAAGGAACCGCCCCAAAGGAGCTGGGCTTTGATATTACCGGAAGAGTCGAATGGAAGAAGATGTTATGGGCAGGGGTATCCTACCGCTACCAAGATGCTGTTGGAATCATGCTGGGATATAGCTTTGAAGAGATGCTTTTCTTTGGCTACGCTTACGACATTGGGATCACCTCCCTGAGCTCTTACAACTCCGGATCCCATGAGATCATGATTGGTTATCGCTTCAATGCCATCAAATAATGGCCTCCCATCTTCGCATACCGGCACTCCTTTTAATCATTCTGGTGATGCTAACTCCTGCATGCAGGAAGAAAACAAGCATCAGCGGAAAAGCCTTTATTGAACGCGAGGTACTGGTGGATGTACTGGTGGATATCCATCTCGCAGATGCAATTACCAACGACCGCATATTCAACAGGAAGTTTGATGCAGACAGCATCGATCTGCTATCCCCCATCCTGGATAAGCACCAGATAAGCCGGGAAATGTTTGATACTACCCTTGCTGTCTATAGTCAGCACCCTGAACTATTTGATCAGGTATACAATGAGGTCCTGATCAAGCTAAATGTAATGCTGGAAGAACACGATTAAGAAGATCCTGCAAAAGAGCCTCATTGCTGCTAGTAAATCAGAATGGTCAGCAGCACCACCAAAAAACCCAGCAAATACCCAATCAATACTTCCCACCATCGGACAATTCCCATGGCCAGCCTGGAACTCCCCAAAAGGCCTCCCGCCAACAGAGAAAGTATCAGAACCCCCTGCAAAGGCGTCTCATATAAAAAAATCAGGGCAATGATCAGTCCCGTCAATCCCCCCATGGCGGCAGAATGAATACAGATATGGAAACGCAGATTCAGTAGCATCACCAGGAAAAGTACTAGTACGGTTGACAATACATAGGCGTGTATCACACGGCTAAGTGGCAGCCTGTTGAAGTACACAAAGGTGATGATGTAGAGAATGAGAATGATTATCTGGGGAATCAACTGCTCTTCCCTGGTGGCGTCCTTAAAAGAGGAAACCATGTTTCTGTAATAGAGTATGGGAAGCATCATCAAGGGAAATACCAGGGTTCCAAGCACCATGACAAACATGATGGCCTGTTTGGCTGCCGGATCAAGCAGGGAAAGATAGGTGCCTGAATTTAACAGCAGCAGCAAACCCAGAGAGGGCATGATTAAGGGGTGGAACAGATAGGAAAGTACCGGGGCGGTTTTTCTCATATGCCTCGTCTAAAGCTCCTTTCTCAACCTGGCTACCGGCAGTCCGAGCTGCTCCCGGTATTTGGCCACTGTGCGGCGGGCAATCTGGTATCCCTTTTCATTGAGTATGGCCGACAAGCGATCGTCTGTTAGGGGCTTCCGTTTCTCTTCAGCATCGATGCAATCCTGCAGGATCTTTTTTATCTCTCTGGTGCTTACCTCTTCCCCGCTGTCGGTTTGCATCCCTTCTGAGAAGAAATACTTCAGTGGATAGATTCCAAAATGGGTCTGGATATATTTGCTGTTCACCACCCTGGATATAGTGCTTATGTCCAGATCTGTCATATCTGCAATGTCCTTTAGAATCATGGGACGCATCCGGGTTTCATCCCCCTCATAAAAATAAGACTCCTGATACTCCAGGATTGCATTCATGGTGAGCAACATGGTATTCTGACGCTGGCGTATGGCATCGATGAACCACCTGGCCGAATCCAGTTTTTGCTTTACAAAAGTGATGGCATCCTTTTCATCCTTGCTGGCCGAAGCTTTGTTGGCATTATAGCTCTCAAACATGTCAGAGTAGGTTCTGCTTAATCTGAGCTCAGGCACATTGTTTGAATTTAAATAGAGCTGAAGACTCCCTTCGTTTTCCTCCAGGATGAAATCAGGAACAATGTGATGAAAAGATTTAGACTGTGAATCGCCCATGGCTCCCCCCGGTTTGGGATTTAACCTGAGGATCTCTTCCAGTGCAATTTTTAACTCCTCCTCGCTAATATTCAAACGCTGAATAATCTTTTCGTAATGTTTGTTGGTAAATTCGTCGAAGTGCATCTTCAAAATGGATTTGGCCAGGTTGATCACCGCGTTGTCCTGTCCCTTCCTTTCAATTTGCAACAAGAGGCACTCCTGAAGGCTCCTGGCACCCACTCCGGCCGGATCAAACTCCTGGATGATCATCAGTACCTCGTGAAGTGACTCATAGGAGATCTCCATTCCGATCGAAAATGCCAGGTCATCGGCAATGGCCTCCAGCTCCCGGCGCAGGTAACCGTCATCGTCAATATTGCCAAGGATATACTCTGCCAGCACCTCCTGCTCATCCGAAAGTTTTCTTAATCCAAGCTGACTCTTCAGCTGCTCACGAAATGTATTGCCCAGGGAAAAAGGTATTTCCTCCCTCTTATCATCTGCAGAATAGTTCTGCGCATTAAACCTGTAGCTTGGGATATCGTCGTCCTGCATGTAATCCTCAAGAGAAAACTCGTCTGCCTGATCTGTTGCCTGTTCATCCTTGGCCTCCTCCTGTTCACTATAGGTCTCCTCGTTGCCCTCCTCCAGAACCGGATTCTCTTCCAGCTCCTTTTTGATTCTTTGCTCCAGCTGTATGGCAGGAATCTCCAGCAGCTTGATCATTTGGATCTGCTGCGGGGATAGCTTTTGTAATAGTTTTTGCTGAAGTCTCTGTTTAAGCATTTTTTTTCTTTCTAAAACTCAGCGCTTCTTGGCGTGCGAGGGAATGGTATTACATCCCTAATATTAGTCATTCCTGTGATAAACATAATTAAACGTTCAAATCCCAAACCAAATCCACTGTGTTCAACTGTTCCAAATTTACGAGTTTCCAGATACCACCACAATTCATCTTCAGGAATATTCATCTCCTTCATCCTGTTTTGCAACTTATTCAGCTCTTCCTCCCTCTGGGAACCCCCAATAATTTCTCCAATCATGGGAAACAAGACGTCCATAGCCCTGACTGTAAGTCCATCATCGTTTTGCTTCATATAGAAAGCCTTGATATCTCTGGGATAATCAGTCAGTATCACAGGACGCTTGAAATGCTCCTCTACCAGGAAACGCTCATGTTCAGCCTGCAGGTCAAGGCCCCAATCCACCGGGAACTCAAACTTCTTTCCCGAGTTCTTCAAAATCTCAACGGCCTCTGTATAACTTCTTCTTTCAAATGGATGATCCAGTACAAACTTCAAGCGCTCCAGCAAGCCTTTATCCAGCATATTGTTTAAGAACTCCAGGTCGTCTGCACAGTGGTCCAGGGTATATTTGATCAGGTATTTGAGGAATTCCTCTGCCAGATCCATATTGTCATTAATGTCGTAAAAGGCCATTTCGGGTTCAATCATCCAGAATTCGGCCACATGACGAGGTGTATTGGAATTTTCTGCCCGGAAAGTTGGACCAAAAGTATAAATGGAGGAAAGTGCAAGGGCTCCCAGCTCTCCCTCAAGCTGACCAGATACAGTCAGGTTGGTGGGCCTGGCGAAAAAGTCCTGCGAAAAGTCTATCTCCCCTTCTTCATTCTTTGGAGTCTTATCCAGATCGAGGGTAGTTACCTTAAACATGGCCCCGGCTCCTTCAGCATCTGAAGCAGTAATGATAGGAGTATGCAGGTAAAAGAATCCCTTGTCGTTGTAAAACTTATGGATGCCATAAGCAAGGGCGTGCCTGATCCTGAATACGGCACCAAAAGTATTGGTGCGGAATCGCAGGTGAGCGATTTCCCGCAGGAATTCAAAAGAGTGGCCCTTTTTCTGCAAGGGATACAGTTCCGGATCGGAATCTCCCAGTACTTCAAGCTTGCTGGCCTGTATCTCCACGCTCTGACCTTTTCCCATCGATTCAACCAAGGTGCCGCTTACGCTGATGCTCGAGCCGGTGGTGACTCTACGCATGGTCTCTTCCGGAAAAGAATTGAGATCCGCTACCACCTGGATGTTGTGAATGATGGTTCCATCATTTACCGCGATAAATGCCACCTGGTTGTTTCCCCGCCTTGTTCTTACCCAGCCCTTCAACAATACTTCTACGTTCTTCTCTGTTGCTGAAAGCAATTCCTTTACCGTCGATCTCTTCATTTGCATTTGTTTTGACAAGCTACAAAAGTACAATATTATCAAATTCCAAGCGTTAACTTTATAATCTAAAAAGAATCACCTATTTTTACCTGAATATCAAAAGATTCTAGCATGGAGCAAGAGAAGAAATCCATCATGGTCACCTGGGACTTTTCTGCTGTGTCTTATAATGCCCTGAGGCACGCCATTAAATTGGCCCACGTTCTCAAGAACAACATCGTATTGTTTCATATTGTGAATGAACCCTCAGATGAGGAGGCTGCCAGGAAAAAGATGGATGGAGTAGTAGAGGAGATCAAAAAAGATTATGGAGAAGATGTGGCTTACTATGTTCACCATGGTAATATTTTCAAAGAGATCGCCGAGTACGCTTCCAAAGAGGAATACAATATAAATTTCGTTGTCATGGGAACCCACGGAATGAAGGGAAGTCAGAAACTCTTTGGCTCCTGGGCACTCAGGGTGGTTGCAGGCTCAGTTGTTCCTTTCATTGTAGTACAGAACCCGCCAGCAGACAAAGACAGGTATACCGACATTGTCTTTCCCATCGACTTTAAATCTGAAAATAAGGAGAAATTGCAGTGGGCGATCTTCCTGGGGAAATACCTGAATTCCAAAATCCACCTCTACAAAGCTCCCGTGCTGGATAAAAACCTGCAGAAAAAAGTAAATGTTAACCTGAATTTTGCCATTCGCTTCCTGATCCAGAACAACATAGAATACGAAATTCACACCTCCTCCCAAAAAGGATCCAGCAAATACCATAAGGAGCTTCTGGCCTTCTCAAAAAAGATCAATGCCGATCTGATATTGATCACCACTACCAAGCACATAACTAAGCTTGATTATATGTTTGGCGCCAAGGAGCAATACCTGCTTTCCAATAGTGAAAAGATTCCGGTGATGTGTGTGAATCCCAAATCAAACTTTGCCAAGGTGGGGCAGTTTATGTATGGATAGCATGAATCCCCTATCTACTATCTACTATCTACTATCAACTATCCACTATCAACTATCCACTATCCACTAACTAACCTTCCCATGTCCATAGAGGTACACGGTATTACGAAGAGTTATGGCACCCAGGTGGCAGTGAACCAGGTAAGCTTCAATGTTCAAACCGGAGAGGTCGTTGGCTTTATCGGTCCCAACGGAGCCGGCAAGTCCACCACCATGAAAATTATCACCGGCACCCTGCCTCCCGATTCAGGAACGGTCACCATCAATGAACTTCCAGCCCTGGAAAATCAAAAGGAGATACGCAGACTGATTGGTTACCTCCCTGAGCACAATCCCCTCTACCTGGAGATGTATGTCCGTGAATACCTTCAATATGTGGCAGGATTGTACCAGATCCGTGGCCGTGGCGCCCGCGAAAGAATCGTCCGGGTAATAGAAATGACCGGACTTTCCCCCGAAATGCATAAAAAAATAGGAGCTCTGTCCAAAGGATATCGTCAGCGGGTCGGACTGGCCCAGGCTCTTATTCACGATCCGGAAATACTGATTCTGGATGAACCCACTTCTGGGCTTGATCCAAATCAATTGATAGAAATCAGGAACCTGATTGCCGGCATTGGTAATGAGAAAACAGTGCTCCTTTCCACTCACATATTGCAGGAGGTAGAAGCCATCTGCGACAGGGTTATGATCATCAACAGGGGGGAAATTGTGGCCGACGAACTGGCCGAAACCCTAATGGAGAAAGGCAATTACCAGTCACAGACCATCCATGTGGAATTGAAGGAAGCTGCCGATCCTCAAATATGGAATAAGCTTCAATTTATCAGTCATGTAAAACCCATTGAGGAAGGCCAGTTCTTACTGGAAACCCATGAAATGCGCGATATTCGCGCAGATATTTTCAACTTTGCTGTCAATCAAGGACTTACCATTCTTTCCCTTTCCTTGAAGAAAAAGAGCCTCGAAGAGGTTTTCCGAGAAATCACCCGACATTAATGATCTGATTATTATTCAGATACAGCGTAAACAAAATGGCATTGTATTTGTTTACATTATTTATATATTTGCTGATTCTAATTTGTTAACCAATTGATTGACCTATGAAGTTACGGGCATTTTTGATTATTGGAGGGATGCTGCTGGCAGGTTCACTGTTTGCCCAGACCCTCACAGATGTAATTAATGAATTTAATTCGGGTGTTGAGAAGCTCAACAACCAGGAGTATGAAGTCTCCCTTGAACATTTTAATCAGGTACTTAGCCTGGCTGCAACAGTGGGTGACGAAGCCAACGACATGAAGGCAAGTGCTCAGAAGCAGATTCCTTCAGTATACTACAGGCAGGCAACTGTTTTTATGAAAAGAAAGCAGTACGACAACGCCATTCCCTATTTGGAAAAGACCGTAGAATTTGCCGCCCTCTACAATAACAACCAGGATATCAGTGCTAAGGCAGCCGGATATTTGCCCCAATTGTATGTGAGGGAAGGCAATCGTGCCTGGAAAAACAAATCCTATGATGAAGCCATAGCCTATTTTGATAAGGCACTGGCAGTAAATCCAAACCTCTATCAGGCTTACCAGGGTAAAGGCATGGTCTATCTCGACCAGGACGAAACCGATATGATGCTTGAAGCCTTTGCCAAGGCCAAAGAGGGCGCCACTGCAAAAGGTGATACCAAAACCATTGGTGCAGTCAACGGGGCCATCGACTCGTATTACAATAAGTATATTGTAGATGAAATGGCAGATGTGGATCCGGAAGATAATGACTACACCTATGTGGTCGAAGCCTGTGAGAATGCACTGGCTGCCAATCCCGATAATCCACGGGCCCTCTACCACATGGCAATAGTTGCCAACAAAGACGGAGACAATGACCAGGCCATTGAATATGCAGAAAAAGCACTGGCCCATGAAACTGAACCCGTATGGATCTCTGCCATCAATTTTGAGCTGGGTTCTGCTTTCCAGAGTTCAAGTGATTACACCAAGGCATGCGAAGCTCTGAAGAAAGTCACAGAAGAGCCATTCCTTACCCGGGCCGAACAGAAAATGGGAACCGTTTGTAACTGATTATCCCAAAAAAATATTGCTCTTAAAGCAGCGTTAATTACGCTGCTTTTTTTTGTCCCCTGCCCGAAAATTACTTCCTTTGTCGGGTCGATGTGGAGAGATTTGACTGATTGCAACCACGGAAAAAAAATGCTAAACCAGACTTTCCTCGACGATCAGTCTTCCTCCTCAAGTACAAAGTATTACGCTTAAACATTTACCATTATGGCATACTTATTTACCTCCGAGTCTGTATCTGAAGGGCATCCTGATAAAGTTTCCGACCAAATCTCAGATGCACTTCTTGATGAATTTCTGGCCTTTGATCCACAATCCAAAGTGGCCTGCGAGACCCTGGTTACTACAGGACAGGTAGTTCTTGCCGGTGAGGTGCATACCACTACCTATATTGACGTTCAGAAGGTAGCCAGGGAAACCATCAAGAAAATCGGCTATACCAAGAGCGATTACCAGTTTGAATATAATTCCTGCGGTGTAATGACCCTGATCCACGAACAGAGTCCGGATATCAACCGGGGTGTAGAACGGGAAGACCCCATGGAACAGGGTGCTGGCGACCAGGGCATGATGTTCGGTTATGCCACCAACGAAACGGATGATTACATGCCTTTGCCTCTTGAGCTGAGCCACAAGCTGCTTATTGAGCTGGCCAACATTCGGCGGGAAGAAAAGCAAATGACCTACCTGAGACCTGATTCAAAATCGCAGGTAACCATCGAGTATGATGATAACGACACTCCCTTGAGGGTTCACACCATCGTCATTTCCACACAACATGATGAATTTGATAGCAACGATTCCAGGATGCTTGAACAGATCCGAAAGGATGTAAAAGAAATTCTTATTCCCCGGGTAATTAGCTTGTTGCCCGAACGCCTGCAAGATCTATTTGATAATCATTTCATCCTGCACGTTAATCCCACCGGCAAATTCGTCATTGGGGGTCCCCATGGGGATACAGGTCTCACCGGACGGAAAATCATTGTGGATACCTATGGTGGGAAGGGTGCCCATGGAGGGGGTGCATTCTCAGGCAAAGATCCTTCTAAAGTAGACCGTTCAGCTGCTTACGCAGCCCGCCACATTGCAAAAAACATTGTTGCAGCCGGCATCGCTAAAGAGATCCTTGTGCAGCTTTCTTATGCTATTGGTGTGGTAAAGCCCATCGGGGTCTTCGTCAACACCTATGGAAAATCAAATGTGAAGCTGAGCGATGGAGAAATAGCCAGGAAAATTGAAGAGGTTTACGACCTGAGGCCGGCAGCCATTGAACAGCAATTGAAACTCAGGAATCCCATTTATCTGGAGACTGCTTCTTACGGGCACATGGGCCGTAATCCTCAAACCATCACCAAGTCTTTTGAATCGCAGTACTGGGATACCCTTAATATTGAGGTGGAATTGTTTACCTGGGAAAAGCTGGACTTTGTGGATACATTCAAGGAGGCCTTTGGCATTTCTTAAACATGTCATAAGTTAGAATTCGGAAGTCAGAAAGTCAAAAGACTTTCCTACTTTTAGCTTTATTGACTTAATAGACTTTCTACTACTATGTTTTCGGGTATTGTTGAAGAAGCTGCTACGGTGATCAGGCTGGAGCGCGAGCAGGAAAACCTGCATATCACCATGCAATGTTCATTCACAGGTGAGTTGAAGATCGACCAGAGCATCTCTCACAATGGAGTTTGTCTTACTGTCGTTCAAATTGCGGATGACACTTATACAGTCACTGCCATTAAAGAAACCCTTGAGAAATCGAACCTGGGATTGCTGCAGGTAGGTGATAAGGTAAACCTGGAACGCAGTACCCGTCTCGATTCCCGCCTGGATGGTCATATGGTGCAGGGACATGTGGACCTTACGGCCAGATGTACAGAGGTGCAGGAGGCAGAAGGAAGCTGGTACTATACCTTTAGCTATGAGCCAAAGGGAGAGGAGCACATCACTGTAGAGAAGGGTTCTGTTTCTGTAAACGGGGTAAGTCTTACCGTGGTAAATTCACAGGACCAAAGCTTCCAGGTGGCCATCATTCCCTTCACCTATGAAGTTACCAATTTCCACCAGTTCAGGGTGGATACAGTGGTCAACATCGAATTTGATATTATCGGAAAGTACATTGCAAAGATCCTGAAAGCTCAGCTAAAGAATCAGTAGATGCAAACCATTCTAATCCTGGGTGCAGGACTCTCCTCAAACTCACTGATTAAATACTTCCTGGATCATTCGGAAAAGCAAGATTGGAAGATCAGGGTGGGTGATATCAATCCGGAGAATGCCATCTCAAATATTAATGGACATCCCAGGGGTGAGACCCTGGTGTTTGATGTGCATAATATGAAGCAACGCAGTGAAGAGATAGAGGGCGCCCAAATCGTTATCAGTCTCCTGCCGGCACGAATGCATCATCTGGTGGCTGAAAGCTGCGTGGAAATTGGCAGGGATATGGTTACAGCTTCATACCTGTCGCCTGCCATCAAAGCCCTTGACCGGAAGGCCAAGAAGAAAGGTATTGTCCTGATGAATGAGTGTGGGGTTGACCCGGGAATCGATCATATGTCGGCCATGCAGATGATTCAAAGAATCAGGGAAGAGGGCGGTGAATTAATAGCTTTTGAATCAAGTACCGGGGGATTGGTTGCTCCCGGATTTGAGAACAATCCATGGCAATACAAGTTTACCTGGAATCCCAGGAACGTGGTGCTGGCCGGGAAGGAGGGTGCCCGTTTCCTTCACAATGGAAAATTCAAATACATCCCCTATCACAAAGTATTCAGTCGCCAGGAAACCATCCGGGTCCCGGATCTGGGTGAGTTTGAAGTATACGGCAACCGGGACTCTCTTACCTACAGGGAAACTTATGGGCTCCATGATCTGGAAACCATGTTCAGGGGAACCATCCGAAGACCCGGTTTTTGTGAAGCATGGGATATCTTCGTTCAGCTGGGTGCCACCGACGACAGCTATATAATGGAGAATACTGAAGACATGACCTATAGGGAGTTTATCAATAGTTTTATGGCTTCCCGGACGGATATCCCTGTAGAGGAGAAACTATCGATCTACCTGGGATTTGAAAAGGACTCCAGGATGATGGAACGGCTGCTTTGGCTCGGCATCTTCGAGGATAAAAAGATAGGGGTACCCGGACTGAGCCCGGCCAAGGTCCTGCAGAAGATCCTGGAAGAAAAATGGAATCTCAATCCGGGCGACAAAGATATGATCCTGATGCAGCATCAATTCGATTTTCTGAAAGAAGGCGTTCATAAGAAAAGATACTCTACCATGGTTTATATTGGTCAGGATACAAGGCATACAGCCATGTCTGTGACCGTAGGCCTGCCCCTGGCCATGGTTGCCCGGAGAATTCTGGAAGGAGATTATAAGGAATGCGGCGTGCAGTTGCCTATCCAGGCGGAGATATACAACCCGGTCATGAAGGAACTGGAAGAATACGGAATCCGCTTTCTTGACGAGGAGATCAGAATTTCTCAAATGACCCCAGGCCAAACAGGGCATAGTCATACCTGACAGGATCTTCCGGATCAAATTCCCGCAAACGTCCGGTCAATTCCTTCACGGCTTTCCAGTCATTTTGCGTTCGCTCGAGCAAACCCAGTTTCCTGGCCACCGTCCCCGAATGAATATCCAAGGGCATGAAAAGGGCTGAGGCAGGAATGCCTTTCCAGATCCCGAAATCCACCCCCCTGTTGTCGCAGCGCACCATCCAACGCAAAAACATATTGAGCCGTTTTCCACTGGCTCCCTTTCCAACATTGGCCAGGTGTTTGCTCGTACGTCCGGGAGGTGCAAGGCTGAAAAATACCTCTCTGAAGTGATGCAAGGATCCGAACAGGTCTCCGTCCAGGGCGTAATGAGATTCAAACAGCTGTCTGAGACCTCCATGATGACGGTATATGTTCCCCAGGGCCTTCAGAAAGTAGATGCAATCTATCCCGTTAAAAGTCCGGTGTACAAAGGGAAGAAACCTGGCCAGGTCCTCCTCTTTTGCATTCAGAATAAACTCGTGGGGACCCCCCGGCATCCAGGACATCAATTTACCTGCGTTTCGGATAATGGTGGTTTTCTGTCCCCACGCCAGGGTGGCAGTCAGAAAGGCTGCAATTTCGATATCTGCATTTTGGCTATACTGATGGGGTACCTGTATGGGATCGGTCCCGATAAAATCAGGTGTGTTATAGCAATCGGCTTTTTCGTCAAGGAAGGATTTAAGTTCGGAAAATCCGATGCTAGCTTTGGACAAGACCATCTTTCATGGTAATGATTCGATCGGCCATTCCGGCCAGTCCGTGATCGTGGGTGACAATGACCAGAGTCTTCTGAAACTGCTCTCTTAAAGTCATAAAGAGCTTATGAAGCTCCTGTTTGTTTTCCGAGTCCAGGTTGCCCGAAGGCTCATCGGCCAGGATTACCTCCGGATCGTTAATCAGAGACCTTGCCACAGCCACTCGCTGTTGTTCACCCCCTGAAAGCTCTGCCGGCTTGTGATCCATTCGGTCCTGCAGTCCAAGAAAATCAAGTAAGTCCCTGGCGCGTTCTTCAACCTCCTTGCGGGGCCTGTTGGCAATAAAGCCGGGAATACAGACATTTTCGTGTGCATTGAACTCAGGCAATAACTGGTGGAATTGGAATACAAAACCGATGTGCATGTTCCTGAAACTGGCCAATTTGTTTCCAACAAGCTGGTCAGTCCGGATGCCATTGATTTCAATGCTTCCGCCATCCTGCCTGCTAAGGGTTCCAAGGATCTGCAGGAGGGTGGTCTTCCCTGCACCGGAAGCTCCCACCACTGATACCACCTCTCCGGCAGCAATCTCAAGACTGATTCCCTTCAAAACCTGGAGGTTCCCGAAGGATTTGGTGATGTCTGAAGCACTGATCATGTTTTCAAAATAAGAAGTAAATATACAACAGATAGATGATAATCATGAAGCTTCCTTCCCATCGGGTAATACGGGATCGGGCCGCAGGCAGCATCAGCAATAACATCAAAACCGTTACACCCAGCATCCAGGGGATATCAAATCCAACAATCTCCGCGGACACCGTAATGGGGCTCACCAGGCTGGTAAAACCCAGCACCGAAAGGATATTCATAATGTTGGAACCAATGATATTTCCCACCGAGATTTCCGTTTCTTTTTTCAAGGCTGCGATCACGCTGGTAGCCACCTCGGGAATGCTGGTTCCCACAGCCACCATGGTGATGGAGACCACCCTCTTGGAAATCCCCATCTCCTCGGCAATCAAGGCCACATTATCAACAAGAAGATCGGCCCCAAAGGCCAGACCCACACAGGATCCCAGTAAAATAACCCCTGCTACCCACCACTTCATAACTGGACCCTCTTCCACCAGTTGTTCCTGTTTTCCCATTCCCCTGGAACGCAGCACAGACATAAGAATATAGCCTGCAAGCAAAGTCACCAGAATCCCTCCTTCCAGTCTGGTTATGGATCCATTGAAGGAAATAACAAATAGCACTAAGGACACCAGCATCAACACAGGCCAGTCACGTTTTACCGAAGAAGCAGGAACCGGAATGGGGTAGATGAGAGCGGTGATGGCCAGTACCAGCAAAATGTTGGAAATATTGGAACCGACCACATTGCCCATGGCAATTTCAGGATAGCCTGAAAACGCAGCCTGGAGGCTTACCAACAACTCAGGAGCAGAGGTCCCAAAAGCCACCACGGTAAGCCCGATGATCATCCTGGGGATTTTCAACCTCCTGGATACTGCCACGCTACTGTCCACCAGGAACTTTCCACTGACAAAGAGCAGTAAAAGTCCGGCAAACAATAAAAGGTAAACCTTAACCATGCTTATGGGGAGGGTGCTATTTGACGTCCAGGTTCTTTTTTACCCCTTTCATAATGTCATTGGCATCCTTGGTGAGATTCTTCTTGATATCAGTGGCATCTTTAGTCAGGTTCTTCCCAATATCAGTGGCCTCTTTAGTCAGATTGTTTTTGATATCCTTGAAATCATTCATGACTTCGGGGGAGGCGCTCTCAAACTCCCGTTTAATATCATCGGTGGCTCTCTTGAACTCCTTCATACCTTTACCAAATGTTCTGGCCAGCTTGGGAATCTCTTTGGACCCAAACAATAACAAAGCGATCAATACAGCAAATATGATCTCCTGCCCGCTAATAAATAATAATGTCCCAAACATCCTTGCTATGTTTTACGCAAATATAGTAATAACATGCTTAGATATACCCGTGAGAATGCCTACAAATATTTACGCAGTAAAGATTTTAAGCAACGAAGGGGTATATCTAAGAAGAAAAAGGCTTCCTCACAATATACTCCTCCATAAGCAAGAAACACCTAATTCATGGTTTCTTCGGGATGATATGGAGCAAACTGGGATTGTTAACGTTGTTAATAACCACTTTGCGACGTACATCCCGAAGAAACAAAAAAAAAGGCTGTCTCTTGCGAAACAGCCTCCTGGACGTATATTACTCTGATGATGGGACGACTAATGAGTCATAATGGACAGCATGTAATTACCTTCTGCTGTTTTCGTTTTCACTTCGTATTTCCAGACCCCCACATACTTTTTCTTTTCTTCTTCCTTGATAGTCAGTGACTGGCTGTAATTAATCTGTGCAGAGGAGTTAATAGTAAGGTCCTTGAAAACCTTCCCCCCGGGATAAAATACCTTAAGGGCAATCTCACCGTGCCGGACTTTTCCATTGGCCGTTAATCTGAAGTGAGTGGTTTTCTCGTCCACCTCAAACTCGCCACTGGAGTTGACAGTCTCCCCATTGAAACTGTTACGAAGGGTAAGCTGACTCTGACTTTCCTGCCCAAAGGACTGTATGAAGTAGGCCCCTTCATCTGAGCCACTGGGACTTGTATACACAAAACTCCGTTCCCTGGCTCTGCCAGTAGACCTGGCCTCTGCCTCATAGGCCCTTGCCAGTTCAGCAGTTTTTTTCTCCTGTTCCATCTGCTGCTTCTTCATCTGCATTTCCCATTCCATCTGCTGTTTCTTCAACTGCATCTCCAATTCTTTAATCTGCATTTCTTGCTCCTGCTTCTCCTTTTTCTGTGCTTCCTGGCTGGTCTGAGCATGTAACATGAATCCTGTCATCAGCAAAATCAATATTGCCGATAAAACCTTGAGCATTCTAGTATTTTTCATGATTTCTGAGTTTTCTGTTTCTATCTATTACAAAAATAGTGCGCTCACCCGTGCATCTTGGTTAATACAGTGTTAATGATAGGTTAACGATGGAAGAAAGGGATTATCTTAGCTTTGGAATCTACCAGAATGAAGAGCCGTCAACTCATAATACTATCTGCTATTGCGCTGTTTGTGCTTCTTTTTGTACAGTATATTTTTATTACGGATACATACATTACCAAGCAAAAGCAGTTCGATAGCCATTTTGGCAACCTGGTAAAGGAGGGAATGGTCACTTTTAACAGTCTGGACTTCAAATTTGATTTTGACTCTGTGCTTTTTTTACTGGATAACAAGGCCTTAGAATTTCTGTACTCCCAGCCCGATTCTCTCAACCGGACTCCGGGGGAGGTATTCCATGAAATCTTAAACAAGTACAGAGAACCGGAGATCTTTCTCAGGGATTACATCCGTAAAGCTGGCGAAGACCCCAAATTCACTTACCATATTGAGCTTGAAGAATTGTATCTCCTGGACCTGGGTTACGAAGAAAAAGTCTACCCTGATACTGCCCTGCTTCCAGGGGCACCGCGCCATTCCCTGCAGGCAGGAACCTTTAGCCATGAACACAATTTTTTCAAAATATCCTATGGGATCTACATCGATTTCGTGAACCGCTCCAAATTGATCCTGAGGGAGATGTGGCTCATTTTTGTCATGGAATTCCTTACCCTGTCCCTGGTTTTTACTGTATTTATCCTGACATTCCGGAATATGCTCCGACAAAACCGCCTGTCAGAGATGAAGACCGATTTCATCAATAACATGACCCATGAGCTGAAAACTCCTCTCTCCACCATTTCGGTAGCTTCCAGCGCCCTGGGCAACCCTGCAATTTTCAATGAAACGGAGAAAGTAACAGAACTTTCCGCGCTGATCAAGAAACAGAACAGGCACCTCTCGGAATTGATCGACCGGATCCTGGACATTAATATATGGGAGAGGGATCAGGTAAGGCTGCGGCCGGAACATATTTCAGTAGATCCGTGGATAGGGGAGTTGATAAAAGTCTTCCGGCTAAACCAGGGCGAAAACTGTTCTTCCATCGAACTGGAAACGAAGCTTCAAAATGAAACTCATCTGCTGGACGAGGTACATATGTCCACAGTCATCAATAACCTCCTCTCCAATGCGGTGAAGTACGGGAACGAGCCCTGTCAAATCAGGGTAGAGGTAAAAGAAACCCCGGACGAGTTATGGATGGAAGTAAGTGATAATGGTCCGGGTATCAGGAAGGAGGAGCTGAGGCATCTCTTTGAAAAGTTTTATCGTGGTGCTGAATCCAAACAGAGGGTGATCCGGGGACTCGGACTGGGCCTTTATTATGTAAAACAGATTGTGGAGGCCCATCATGGTACGGTTTCTGTACGGAGTACCCTTGGAAAAGGGAGCACATTTACCATCAAAATACCTGTAGCTTATGGACTTACTGCTGGTTGAAGACGACATTGATCTCCAGAAAGTACTGGCACAGTACCTGGAGCTATCGGGTTTTAGGGTCTACTCGGCCAATCACGGCGAACATGGCTTGAAAATCTTTAAAGAGAAACACGTGGATCTGTGCATCCTGGATGTAATGATGCCGGTAATGGATGGCTTTGAGCTGGCGGGAGAGATACGAAAACTGGACCGGGAAATGCCGGTGGTTTTCCTCACTGCCAAAAACCAGAAAGAGGACCGCTTGAAGGGATTAAAAATCGGAGCAGATGACTACATCACCAAGCCCTTTGAAGCGGAAGAACTGGTGCTGAGGTTGAACAATATTCTCAAAAGGGCCGGGAAAGCTTACCTGGAATCCAGCCGCCTGGGTTGCCTCCACATTCAGTTTGATGAGTTACTCATTGAGGACGGGAGCAACAGTTTCAGCATGACTCCCAGGGAATCAGAACTGCTTAAATACCTCATAGAAAACCAGAATACAGTGCTGAAAAGAGAACAGATTCTGGAAGAACTCTGGGGACAAAACGACTATTTTCTGGGACGCTCCATGGATGTGTTTATTTCCAGGTTAAGAAAATACCTGCAGGCAGAACCTTCTGTCTCTCTGGAAACAAAAAGGGGTGTGGGCTTCATTTTAAAGGTCAGCTCCCACACCCCCAGGTGACATCTTAAATAGATCCTTATTTCCTAACGGAACCTTTCAGCACACGGATATTTTCATCCCCTTTGATGGTATCATATACCACCGGGGTGGCTATGAACAACGATGAGTAGGTACCCACGACAACCCCAATCAAGAGTGCAAAGGTAAAGCCCCTGATCACATCCCCTCCGAAGATAAAGATGGCCAGCAACACAAAGAAGGTACTCAGTGATGTACTGAAGGTACGGCTTAGTGTGCTGTTCAGGGCCGAATTGAAAATCTCCTTACGTTCCCGCTTCTTCTGCAGCCCCACAAATTCTCTGATCCGGTCAAATACCACCACCGTGTCGTTGATGGAGTAACCCACCACCGTAAGGATGGCGGCAATAAAGGACTGGTCAAGTTCCAGTGAGAAAGGCATTACCCCATGCAACAAGGAGAAGAGCCCTATTACAATCATTACGTCGTGTACCAGGGCTGCAAGGGCTCCAAGTCCAAACTGCCAGTTGCGGAACCTGGCCAGGATATACAGGAAGATAATCAGCAGTGAGGCAAAGACCACAATCACCGCGGTACGCTTGATATCATCGGCAATGGTTGGTCCTACCTTGTGTGAAGAAATGATATAATCCTGTCCGTTTATAAAGTCATCCAGGCTGACATCATCCTCGATATAAGGTTGAAGGCCTTCAAACATCTGTGCCTTGATGAGAGAATCCACTTCAGGACGATCGTCATCAATCAGATATTTGGTGGTCACCCTGACAGCATTTCTTGATCCATAGGTAATCACTGTGGGCGCTACTCCAAAGACAGCTGTCAGGTTGTCCTGCACCTCGGTGGTTTCCACATCCTGATTGAAGGTGATCACATAGTTGCGTCCACCTGAAAAATCCACACCCAGGTCAAGTCCCTTGGTGACCAGTGAAGCAACACCTGCCAGAATAATAATTCCTGAAATAACATAAAACATCTTTCGCTTGCCAATGAAATTAATTTTGGCATTCCTGAAGGCGTTCCTGGTGATTTTGGTATCAAAGGTGATGCTTCTGTTCTTGCTCAGCATATGCTCATACATGAGCCTGGTCAGGATGATGGCACTGAACAGGGAAGTCAGGATTCCTATCACCAGGGTGGTGGCAAAACCTTTGATGGGTCCGGTTCCAAAGAAGAACAGGATCAAACCCGTAAGAAAGGTTGTAATCTGCGCATCAAAAATAGCCGAGTAGGCATTTCGGTATCCATCCTTGATGGCTGTCTTCAGGTTTTTCCCGGCTGCCAGTTCTTCACGGATCCGTTCGTAAATAAGCACATTCGCATCCACCGACATACCGATGGTCAGCACAATACCGGCAATACCGGGCAAGGTGAGAACGGCCTGCAGTGAGGCCAAAACCCCGATAAGGAAGAACATATTGGCCAGCAGCGCTATATCAGCCACCATACCCGCTCTGCGGCTGTAGTAGAAAATCATGTAGGCAAGTACTACCACAAAGGCAATCATAAATGAATTCATGCCGTCCTTAACCGATTTGGCACCCAGTGAGGGTCCGATTACTTCGCTCGACTCGATGCGTGCGCGTGCAGGCATCTTTCCTGATTTCAGAATATTGGCCAGGTCATCAGCCTCGGACTGACTGAAATCGCCTGATATGTTAGAGCTTCCACCCTTAATTTCTTCGCTCACATTGGGAGCCGAATAGACCAGTCCGTCCATAACAACTGCAATGGCCTGGTTTACATTTTCCCGGGTCAGGTTGGCCCATCTTTTGGCCCCTTCGGCATTCATGTTCATGCTCACATTGAACTGGCCCGTATAGGGATCGGTACCCACCCTGGCATCGGTCACATATTTACCATCCATGGCCGGCTGGTTGTTCCGTGTGGACTTCAGGGCATGAAGCCTGATAAATTGCTGGTCCTCACCGTCGGGCTGGAAGTGCCATGCGAACTTCATATCTGATGGAAACAGCTGCCTGATCTGGGGGATGGCCAGGTAAGCATTTACCTTGGCAGTATCTTTCATCAATACCACTCCCACAGTTGAACCATGAATAAACTGACGCTGATTATCCAGGTAGGGTGTGAGAACAGCAATCAGGGGATTCTCACGATAAAACTGAGCTTCCTGGTCATCCAAAACGGAGGTGGAATCGAGATCGCTCAAAAGATCCAGGCCGGAGGTATCCAGGAGCAGGTCATCCTGGGCCAGCAGGTCATCCTGGGCCAGCAGGTCTTCCTGAGCTAGCAGCTCATCACCTTCACTCACTTCAGCTTCCCCCTCAGGTTCTTCGCTTACTTCATCCGTGCTCGTAATATCCTCTGCAGCCAGAATGTTGGCCAGTGTACGGTTGGCCTGGTCCATGTAATTCCAAACCTCGGCGGCCTGGTAGGTGGTCCAGAATTCCAAATTAGCAGTTCCGGTAAGCAGTCTTGCAACTCTTTCCGGCTCCTTTACTCCCGGAAGCTCTACCAGGATCCTTCCCTGGCGTTCCAGTTTCTGAATGTTCAGCTGAACCACACCAAAACGGTCAATCCTGTTTCTGAGTACATTGTAGGAATTGTCAATGGCATCTTCGGCTTCTGCCTTCAGGAAGCTTACTACGTCTGCATTGGTGGTATTGAAATCGATTTCACCCCGGGTTTCGGGAGTCATAAAAAATTGTGCCAGCTGGGCGCCTGGATTCAGTTCTTCGAAAGCTTCCGAAAACAGATCCACAAAATCGCTCTGGCTGTTGCTTTTTTTCTCATGGGCCAGTGCAAGGGTTTCTATAAAGACCGGATCGGTCAGAAACTGCGTAGCCGCCAGCGAGCGGATGATGTCTTCCACTGCGATCTCCAGGATCACATTCATTCCACCTTTCAGGTCAAGACCCAGATTTACTTCCCTCTCTTTACATTCCTGGTAGGTATACTTCTTAAACAATACATTATATACCACTTCCCCTTTCATGGAATCCAGGTAGGATCGCTCGATGCGTTCATCGCCATTGGCAATGTTCCTGGCATCGCGCTCCACCTTTTGGGAAAATACCGTAAACAGAATCTGGTACACACTGACTAGCGCCAGAACAATCGTAAAGAACCTTATAGCACCTTTATTTTGCATTTTTAACTTGTTTATTAATAGTTACTTGATTGTCTTTTTTGAATAGGCCGCAAATATAGCACTATTTTTTTGCACTTCAGGGGCTCCCGGGCAAAAAAATGCGTAACCGGCCAGGGGGCCAATTACGCATTTCTGAAATCTTATTGCTTTGACAGCGTGGTATTTATGCCTTCTACTAGAAAAGTTTCATGTCATCCAGCACTTTCATCACGCTTTTCACACTATCGACCGAGCTGGTCAGTAACTTCTTCTCTTCTGAATTCAGGCTGATCTCAATAATCTCTTCCACGCCGTTCTTGCCCAGGATGACTGGAACCCCCAGATAGATCTTTTTATGTCCATATTCCCCATCCAGATAGGCACAAACAGGGAATACCCGCCTTTGGTTGTCCACAATGGCTTCCACCATCTGAGTCACGGCTGCACCGGGAGCGTACCAGGCAGAAGTACCCATCAGGCTCACCAGTTCACCTCCACCCTTGCGGGTTCGTTCCACAATTTTGTCAATCTCCTCCTTGCCCAGCAATTCTGTGACGGGGATTCCGCTCACCGAGGTATAACGGGGAAGCGGCACCATGGTATCGCCATGTCCGCCCATTAGCATGGCATGAATGTCATAGGGGGACACATTCAGTGCATTGGCCAAAAAGGCCTTGTAGCGACCCGTATCCAGAATTCCGGCCATTCCGAATACCTTGTGGGGATCCTTGTTGGCTGCCAGGTAGGCTGCGTAAGTCATTACATCCAGGGGATTGGATACCACAATAATGATGGCATCCGGGGAATACTTAATCGCTTTTTCGGTGACCTCCTTTACAATGTTTGCATTGGTTTTGATCAGGTCGTCGCGCGACATTCCAGGTTTACGGGGTATCCCGGAGGTAACCACAATGATACCGGAACCTTTAGTCTTCAGGTAATCATTAGTGCTTCCCGTTACCCGGGTATTGAAATGATTGATGGAGGAAGTCTGCCAGATATCCAGCGCTTTCCCCTCGGCAAGTCCCTCTTTCACATCCAGAAGGACTACTTCGTTGGCCAGGTCTTTATGGGCAATCACGTTTGCACAGGTGGCTCCCACATTTCCGGCTCCAATTACTGTAATTTTGTTCATAGGGTTAGATTTTTTTTAGGTCAGGACTTCAAATATAACCAACCATCAGCTTTTTTGGGCATTCACGCGGTTGTTATTTAGCATCCACCTGCCAATTCCTTGACATTGGAGTGCAAAAATGGTAAATTATATGCATGAAAATTGATCTGTCGAAATACCTGGAGAACTGGTATAAGGAAGATCCTGCCAAAAACATCTTTCCCGGACCGGTACTCACCCTGTCTAGAGAAGTGGGTTGCCCTGCAAAAAAAATTGCAGCCGACCTGAGCGAAAAGCTGAACAAGGTGAAAAAGGTGCATGCCAAGGACCATCCGTGGCGCTGGATCGACAAAGAGATCATGATGGAATCGGCCAAAGAGCTACAGGTGCACTCCAGCCAGATTCAACACGTATTTGATTATAAAAGCCGTGGAATTCTGGAGGACCTCCTGATGGCTCAATCCAAAGATTTTTATAAGTCCGACATGAAAATCCGCACCACCATTGCCAAGGTAATCCGGAAATTTGCCAATGAAGGCAATGCCATCATTGTGGGCAGGGGCGGCGTGGCCATAACCCGGGATATTCCCTTATCACTTCACATTTTCCTTGAAGCTCCGCTGGAATGGCGTGCACTGCGGGTGGCCGAAAAGCACAACTGGTCCATCGACCAGGCTCGTAGCTACGCTCAGAACATAGACAAAAAGAGAACAGGCTTCAGGGACTTCTTCCAGGGCAAGGGAAATGACTATACCCGCTTTGATATCAAGTTAAACTGCATGACGCTGGAAACACCGGATGTCATCGATATCATCATTGCTTCCATGCAAACCCTTTCCATGGTTTAAACCAGGATTTTTCCGGTCATTTCTTCAGGACGCTCTACGCCCATGATATGGAGCAGGGTTGGTGCAACATCGGCCAGAATTCCTTCATCTATTTTTTTGTAATCGTCGGTCACCAGGATGCAGGGAACCGGATTGAGGGAATGGGCCGTGTTGGGAGAGCCATCTGCATTCACAGCATTGTCAGCATTCCCGTGATCGGCGATGATCATCACATCGTAGCCATGGCTTCTGGCTGCCTTAACCACTTCGCCCACGCACTGGTCCACCGTACTTATGGCTTTCTTTATGGATTCATAGACACCTGTATGTCCCACCATGTCGCCGTTGGCAAAATTCAGGCAGATAAAATCGGGGGCATTTTCCTTCATATCTCCGATGACAGCATCTTTTACGCCCTTAGCACTCATCTCGGGCTGCAGATCATAGGTGGCTACCTTGGGGGATGCGATCAGGATCCTGCGTTCATTCTCATACTCCGCTTCCCGGCCCCCCGAGAAGAAGAAGGTCACGTGGGCATACTTCTCTGTTTCCGCAATGCGCAGTTGAGACAAACCTGCTTCAGACAGCACTTCGCCCATGGTATTATTCACATTTTCTTTATCGTAAATGATGTGCATTCCCTTGAAGGTGGCATCGTAGGGAGTCATTGTGCAGTAGTGCAGCGGAATGGTATGCATTCCCTGCTCGGGCATGTCCTGTTGAGTCAGCACCAGGGTCAGCTCCTTGGCGCGGTCGTTGCGGAAATTGAAAAAAACCACCACATCCCCTTCCTGAAGGGTCCCCAGGGGCTGCTTCTCTTCGTCCACAATCACAATGGGTAAGATAAATTCGTCGGTTACCCCTTTGTCGTAAGACTCCTGAAGGGCGGTTACCACACTGGTGGCAGGGCGGCCCTTTCCGTGAACCAGCAGGTCATAAGCATCTTTGACCCTCTCCCAGCGCTTGTCCCTGTCCATGGCATAATACCTCCCGATAAAGGAGGCCACTTTTCCATTGGATTGGTCCAGGTGCTTCTCAAGTTCTTCCATATACCCTTTGCCGCTCTGGGGATCGGTATCCCGGCCATCTCCGAATGCATGAACAAACACATCCTTTATCCCGTAATCGCCTGTCATATCGCACAGCTTATAGAGATGCTTATCAAGCGAATGTACTCCTCCATCGGAAAGCAGTCCCATGAAATGTACCTGCTTCTGCTGGTCGCGGGCATAGGAGAAAGCTTCCACCAGGGCTTTATTCTCTGATATGCTCCCATCTTTAACAGCCATGTTGATTTTTACCAGGTCCTGGTATACTACGCGGCCTGCACCAATATTGAGGTGTCCCACCTCCGAATTGCCCATTTGTCCTTCGGGCAATCCCACATTCTCCCCGGAGGCATGAAGTCGTGAAGAAGGAAATTCCGCCTCCAGTCTGTCCATATTCGGAGTGCTTACCTGGCTGATAACATCACTTTTGTCTCCTTTTCCGATTCCCCATCCATCGAGAATCATCAACATAGCCTTTTTTGTACTCATATTTTTTGCTCTTATTTCCTCTTAGACACCTGATGGCTGGATTTGTTGTCCATATCAGGCAAGAAGCGAACAAAGATAGTCGATTTATGCATTTTAAGTGCTAATTTGCCATGCAGTATATTAAACCTCAATATTCACTTAAAGTACAGCCATGAAAACCAAATTTATTTCCCTTGTTGGGCTATTGCTCCTCATGCTGGTTTCCTGCACCCCCACAGGCAATCAAACCGATTTCTCTATCGATTTTGAGAAATACACCCTGGCCAATGGGCTGGATGTGATCCTTCATACTGACGCTTCCGATCCTATTGTTTCTGTAGCCATTCAGTACCATGTGGGATCGAACCGTGAAAAACCGGGACGCACCGGCTTTGCCCACCTGTTTGAGCATATGATGTTTCAGCAGTCCGAGAATGTGGGTCAGGATCAGTTTTTCAAAAAGATCCAGGCGGCAGGAGGAACCCTGAACGGCGGAACCAATTCTGACGGAACGGTATATTACGAAATTGTTCCTAAAAATGCCCTTGAGATGGCCCTCTGGCTGGAATCGGATCGCATGGGCTACCTGATCAATACAGTCACCCAGTCGGCCTTTGCCAATCAACAAAATGTGGTGCAGAACGAAAAAAGGCAGGGAGTGGATAACCGGCCTTATGGTCACAACTCCTGGGTGCTGGACAAAAATCTTTACCCAGCAGGCCATCCATACAACTGGCAGGTTATCGGCGAAATGGAGGATCTATTCAATGCCACTGTGGAAGATGTAAAAGAGTTCCATGGCACCTTCTACAGGCCCAATAATGCTACCCTGGTGGTGGCAGGAGATATCGAAATGGAAGAAGCCCGGCAACTGGTGGAAAAATACTTCGGGGAAATTCCCGGAGGTGCCCCCATGCAGGACATGGATCCCATCCTGGTCTCCCTGGACGAAACTAAAAAACTGTATCACGAAGACAATTTTGCCAAAACCCCCAGGCTCACCATGGCCTGGCCCACCGTGGAACAGTACAGCAAAGATGCCTATGCCCTGAACTTCCTGGGAGAGCTGCTATCCAGCGGAAAGAAAGCACCCATGTACCGGATACTGGTAAAGGATAAGAAGCTTACCTCCAGAGCCTCAGCCTACAATCGTTCCAGGGAGCTGGCAGGCAGTTTCAGGGTCACCATCAACGCCAATGCCGATATCAGCCTGGCCGAAGTAGAGGATGCTGTTTTTGAATCGATGGCCCTGTTTGAAGAAGAAGGGATCACCGAGAAAGACATGGATAGAATTAAGGCCGGACTGGAAACCCAGTTTTACAACGGCATCTCTTCCATTCTTGGCAAAGGATTTCAAATGGCGCGCTACAACGAATATGCA